>Ga0209511_1000082_pt1 | contig 133994 bp, 112 predicted proteins | sample SSSSmetaG_FD_184141 | JGI IMG/M metagenome (GOLD analysis project Ga0209511, IMG submission 184141) | Glacier valley bacterial and archeal communities from Borup Fiord, Nunavut, Canada, to study Microbial Dark Matter (Phase II) - ​SSSS... | ecosystem: Environmental > Aquatic > Freshwater > Ice... | reverse complement strand
AGGAACACAGGTATGGATGGCTGAAAATCTGGCCTATAAAGCAAGTAGTGGTTGTTGGGCATATGACAATATATTAACTAATGTCGCCAAATACGGGTATTTATACAGTTGGGAAACAGCTAAAACAACTTGCCCTGCCGGTTGGCATCTACCTAGCAAAGCCGAATGGGCAATACTGACCGATTTTCTGGGAGGTGATAGTATCGCAGGCAGTAAATTAAAATCTTCTAAAGGCGCAGATGGTACTACAATTGTGCCAAGCAGAAGTGGTTTTGCTGCATTAATGGGGGGATGCCACAGCACAGTGAATGGGACATTCATTTATCTTGGAACCAGCGGCTACTGGTGGTGTTCTACGGAAATTGACAATAAATTTGCCGTTATTCGTGCCCTTGGCTGTGATGCTATTCAACTTGACACGTATGAAATAAATAAGGAAACAGGTTTTTCAGTGCGCTGTGTGAAAAATTTATAGTTTTCTCATTAAAATATCGCCTAATTAGCAATGAAACGCTAACAAAGAGAAAAATCAAGCACATTAAATAATTGTTTAAAAGCTGACAACACTTGATGTAAAGGGGCACATGGGCATTAGACATTCCTTAAACTGAAATGGAATTATCAGAATAAAAGGATGCTTAACGTCGTGTACAAAAATACTATATATATTTAGAAAGCATATAAACAGCTACAATCAGTAAAAAGGCAGCATAAACCTTTTTGAACATCGCTGAAGGCAGTTTCACAGCTAATTTTGATCCTACTAAAGCCCCTGCTAAGATACCGAGTGCGATTAAGCCGGCAAATAAAATATTTAAGTGCCCATCGTTTGCATAGATGATGACGCTGGGCAAGCCTACCGGTAATTGCATAGCGGCCAAAGATGTGGCCGCAGCCGCTTTTGGATTGTAATGGAAAAGACCAATAAGCAATGGCACGATGACGATTCCACCACCTTTTCCAAAAAGACCGGCAAAAATACCAGCACCGATGCCAACTAAAATAAACATCCAGTATGGTTTGTTTTCAACGGGTTTTTCAATTAAAGGCTGTTCCTTTTTTTTCCTGAAAAATGAAAACACATCAAAATAGCTCAATGCAATGTAAAAAAGAATTCCAACGTACAAATAGGCCAACAGATTTTCGTTAATATTCACCGCCAGTTCCCCTCCAACAAACGAACCCAAAAACAAGCCAAGTGCAATCCACAAAGATTCGCGGATATTGATCAGACCTGCTTTGTGATAGGCTAAAACGCCTAAAACACCTACTGGCAGAAGCATGGCTGTCAATGAGGTAGCGTTTGCATCCAGAATATCCATGCCAAAAAAGGCAATCAAGGAAGGCACCATCACAATTCCACCGCCTATACCGAATAAACCGGACAAGATACCTGCAACTATACCGAGAATTAAAAAACCGATTTCCATCATAAAGTCGTGATTTGAAAGCACAAAATTAGTTTAAAATATGCTACTTTGAATGTTGTTCCCGCCAAAGATTGTTTTTAAACAATAAATAAGTTGATTTGTTTCAAGTAAATAGACGGTTTGTCAGCAGGATCTAAATAGAAAATTAAACAGGATGTATGCCTAAATTTGTATAAAAATAACTCGTATGAAAACAGTATTAATCGTTGTTGGCCTTTTGGCTTTAGCTTTTATCGTTTTAAATATCCTGGCACGCAAACTTATGAAGAAAACGCCTGCCGTAGCGGATCATGAAAAAATACTGACCCTGACAGACAAAAACTTTCAGGCTCAAACCAAAAATAAACTGGTATTGGTCGATTTCTGGGCCAGCTGGTGTGCGCCATGTCGCATGATGGCACCAATCCTGAACGATGCCGCTGCCGAATTAAATGACAACGCCCGAATAGGAAAGATCAACATTGAAGAATTTCAATCGTTGGCTCAGAAATTCAACATACGAAATATTCCAACCATGGTTTTGTTTAAAAATGGGGTGGAAGTCTCTCGTTTTTCGGGAGTAAAAAACAAGGAATTTTTGTTGAAACAGATTCAAAATGCTCTATAAATGGATAAAGGTATTGAATCTTGAAAACGAATTAAACTATTTTCAATTATGGATGTTGTACTAAAAACTTAATAAATCAATCAGATGAAAAAGAACATTGGAACCATTGACAAGATTGTCCGGGTTATTTTAGCTCTCGTTATCGTTGCTCTATATTTCACGCAAATCATTTACGGGGTTTTGGCCATTGTGCTTCTTGTATTTGCAGGAGTTCTTTTGCTAACCAGCCTAATCAGTTTTTGCCCGCTCTATTTGCCTTTTGGCATTAAAACATGCAAAAATAAAAAAGAATAAATTTTTAAAGAAAGCGAATGTTGACCCCTCAATGTTGGCCTTTTTTCAACCATTCTGGCTGATGAGTTGCAACGACTTTTTGTTCAGAATGGTTATTTCTTTACCCTTCAATTCAATGATTTTGTCCTTGTCAAATTCGGTCAGAATCCGACTCACACTTTCCCGGCTTGTATCTACCAGATTGGCCAGTTCAGCCTGAGAAAGAGGCAATGCAAAGGTATCCGATAAAAAGATCTTGTCCGAAAATTCAAGCAAGGCATCAGCCATATTTCCTCGAATCAATTTTTGAGTGCGATTGGCACAGCGGTGGAACGATTCAAGCTCATTTTTACACAAACCCAATATGATTTCGTGCGAGAATTCCCTGTTTTCTTTTAGAATGGTTTGAAAAACATGTACGTCAATAAAACAAACCTCCACATCCGACACTGCCGTTACTGAATATTGATTGATTTTATCTCCGAAAGTAGTTGGCAGTCCCAGATACGTGGGAGCTTTCACCAGTTTTACAATTTGTTCGTGATAGGGGCCGGCTAAATGAATTTTTGCCAATCCCGTACGAAGAAACACCACATTGGTTGAATACATGCCTTGCTTAATGATTGAATCACCCTTCTTAAATTTTAAAACAAGATGGTTTGCTGCCAATTGTTCAAAGCTACAATCGTTGAGTGTAGCAGCGGCTTTCGAATTAAAAGGACAGTTTCTGCATTCGTTTTCCATAAAATTGCATTTGATATTTTGGTCAAATATACACATTGTGATGTATATCACAAAATAATGTAGGGTGCTACACATTGATAAAGCCTGTTTTTAGACATCATTGGCATACTTTTACCAAACTAAAATCTTTAAACTTTTTAATCAGCTATAAAATGGAAAATTTAAACGAAGTAACGATGGGTCAATTGCAAGCCCAGATCTATGAGCTCAAAGGGAAAATTGAAACACTGGAAAATGCCAGAAAAGATCAGTTATCTATAGCCATTGTTTCCGGAGATATGGATAAAGTGCTTGCTGCCATGGTTATATCGATTGCCGCTGCTGCTATGGATACCCAAGTGAAACTGTTCTTTTCCTTCTGGTCACTCTCCGCACTTCGTGATCCAAAAAAATGCCCCAAAGGCAAGGACTTTATCTCCAAAATGTTTGGCATCATGCTGCCAAAAGGCAAAAATAAACTGGCCTTATCCAATATGAATATGTGTGGTATGGGCCCCATGATGATTAAAATGCTGATGAAAAAGCAAAATGTAATGTCGCTGGACACCATGTTTAAGGAAGCCGGAGAATTGGGCATTGAAATCACCGTCTGTGAAATGTCGATGGGCTTGATGGGCTTCAAAAAAGAAGAAATGATAGATTATCCGAATTTGCGTTTTGCAGGGGCAGCCACGTTTGTAGCCGATGCCGGTGAAAGCAGTATTCAACTATTTATATAATAAACACTTAAAAAACAACTATATGACAACCGAAGAATTGAAATCAGTAGCAGTCTCTAAATCAGTAGATGCACGTGGAACAGCTTGTCCGGGACCACTTTTGGAAGCTAAAAAAGCCATTGGAACCATAGGTGGAGGCGATGTCATGGAAATATTGTCTGCCGATGAAGGTACAAAAATTGACATTCCAAAATGGTGTGGCAAACAAGGTCACGAATACCTGGGAACGCTGGAAGAAAACGGCTATTTCAAGGTTTACATGAAGAAAAAATAAACAACCATTATGGGTGAGATAAACAAAAAGAGTGCAAAAATACTGGTGTTTTCCACCGAAAAGATTTCCGATCCTGCCATAGACATGGCAGGATTGTTGAAATTACATTACCCCCCAACGGTCTATACCATTTCCATTCCATGCTCCAGCGGCATCAAACCCAGCTGGATTTTGTATGCCTATGAAAAAGGGTTCGACGGCGTATTCATAGCCGCCGATGGAAGTGATTGTGTGTACGGAGAAACGTGTACCGAAAAAACAGGACACCTGGTGGGTAGAACACATGAGCTGATGAAATCCAATGATATTGATCCGGCCCGCCTTCGTATGGCTGCTATTTGTTCGGTTTGCAGTGAATCGTTTGTAAAACAGGTACGTAGTTTCAACGAATATTTACTAAAAACACTACATCCCTGATGAAAAACCCAATAAAAAATATCAGTTACGATGCGTTGGTTATCGGAGCTGGCATAGCCGGTGGCGAAGCTGCACTAAATTTAGCCAACACAGGCTACAAAGTCTTATTGGTTGATAAGGAATTGTCCGTTGGTGGAAAAATGATTATGCTCAGTAAAGTCTTCCCTACGCTTGATTGCGCCGCTTGTATAACTACTCCAAAAGTTTCAGAAATATCCCGTCACCCCAACATTACTATTTTTACCGGTAGCGAAGTTGGCAAAATCCGAAAAATCGGTGAGAACGAATTTGTGGCAGAAGTCACCAGAAAACCCCGATACGTTCACATCGAAGATTGCACAGCCTGTCAGTTGTGTGAAAAAGCTTGTCCGGTGAATATTCGGGATCAGTATCAATTTGGTTTGATTGGCCGTAAAGCAGCATTTATACCTTTCAGCATTTGCAGCCCCAAAGCAGCTGCCATCGATATTGACAATTGTACCTTGTGTGGTGCTTGCGAAAAAGCATGCCCAACCAATTGCATCGACTTTACCATGGAAACTGAAATCCTCGAACTCCATGTTAAAACCATCGTGATAGCCACTGGTTTTAACCTGTTCGACCCCATGAAAATACCCCGTTACGGTTACGGTCAATATAAAAATGTTCTGACAGCACAACAAATGGAGCGTGAACTTGCTCCAACACGACCATTCAATACCATACTTCGCCCGGGAGATGGAAAGATGCCCGACCGTATTGCCTATGTCCTTTGCGTGGGTTCACGGGATGCCTCTGTTGGAAACCCCATTTGTTCCCAAATTTGCTGCATGTATTCCATCAAACAGGCTCAATTGTTGATGGGAGCTCTACCTATGGCCGATGTAACTATTTACTACATCAATATCCGTTCCTTCGGTAAAGGCTTTGAAGAGTTTTACCAACAAGCCAAAGGCATGGGTGTATCCTTTGTAAAAGGAAAAATTGGACGCATTTCAGAAAAAGAAAATGGCAATCTGATGCTTCGTTACGAAGATATCAACGATGGAAAATTAAAGGAAACCGAACACGATTTGGTTATTTTATCCACCGGTGTACTACCCAACACAGGCATTGACAAGTTGTTTGAAAACCAAACCCTGACGCTTGATCCGTTTAGTTTCGTGGGACAGAGCGACATGCTTGCCAGCCCTGCCAAAACAAGCATCGAAGGTGTTTTTGTAGCTGGAACGGCTACAGGCCCCATGGATATTCCCGATTCAATCTTATCGGCTGGTGCTGCTTCCTCCGAAGCCATCAGTTATTTAATTCAACACGCATGAAGAAAAAAATAGGAATTTATATATGCCATTGCGGCGGTAATATTTCCGATTACGTCGATGTGGAAAAAGTGCGTCAGGCGGTAGAAGGGGAGGACGTTGTCTTTTTGGCAAAAACCACCATGTTTGCCTGTTCCGATTCAAACCAACGCGAAATGGTGGAAGACATCAAAGCCAACAATCTGGATGGGGTAGTGGTAGCATCCTGCTCACCAAAACTACACTTGCTGACCTTTCGCAACGTAACCCAACGCGCTGACCTGAATAAATTTACCTACGTGCATGCAAATATTCGGGAACAGGCATCCTGGGCTCATTCAGACAATAAACTGGGAGCTACAGAAAAAGCCATCCACCTCGTTAAAGCAGCTATTGCCAAATCACGCTTTGCTGAAGCATTGGAAACCAACAAAATAAAAGCCATCAAATCGGTGGCCGTTATAGGTGCCGGAGTTGCAGGAATGAAAGCAGCCATATCTCTGGCAAACAAAGACTGTGACGTTATTCTGATTGAAAAGGAAGCTTTTGTAGGTGGTCGTGTTGTTCAGTGGGATTCGCTTTCCACAACGACAGAAACAGGCAAAGAGATGGTAAGCCGCCTGTACAACGACTTGATAAAACGCGAAAATGTGACGATTCTGACCAATAGTGAAGTGATTGGTAACACGGGCAGCGTGGGAAATTTTAGTTTGAAAGTTCGTAAAACACCTCGCTACATCAAGGGAACCTGCCATCCCGAAGATTTAAAACGTGCCATTGACGCTTGCCCGGTAGAAGTACCCGACGAATTTAACTTCAGATTGACCACCCGCAAAGCTATCTATAAGAATTATCCCAGCGAATATCCACAGATTCCAGTCATCGACCTGAAAAATTGCACCCGTTGCGGCGCTTGCGAAAAAATATGTTCATCCATTGATTTTTCGGAAAAAGAAGAAATACTTGACTATTCGGTTGGCTCAGTTTTGATGGCCACCGGTTTTGATTCGTACACACCGGCTTATGGTGAATTTGGATATGCTACCTCAGACAATGTCATTACCTTGCCACAATTTAAGCGACTCATTGATACGCAATTTGATAAACTTATTTATAAAAGTAAGGAAATTCATTCCATCGCTTACATCTATTGTGTAGGTAGTCGACAGACTGATGGAGAAAATACCTATTGCTCCAGAAACTGCTGTACGTCTACGATTCATGCCGCTTTGACCGCCAAAAATAAATTTTCAGACATCAATAATTACCATTTTAACCGTGGTTTACGAACCTATGGTAAACAGGAAATTCTGTATGCCGATTCGTTGAGATCGGGTGATATTTATTTGCAATCGTACGAAGATGGACTACCTACGGTCACTGTTGAAGGTCAAAAAACCATTGTGAAAATCAACGATATTCTCACCAATGGAAAAGAAATTGAAGTAGAAGCCGATTTAGTTGTACTCGTAACCGGAATGGTTCCACGTGCAGATAATTCGGTGGGTAGTTTATTCAAAATACCCAAAGGCCGCGATAAATTTTACAACGAGATTCACATGAAACTTCGTCCTGTTGAAACGGTGATCGATGGTATTACTATTGCCGGAGCCTGTCAGGGACCAAAAAATATTGCAGAATCTGTAAACTCCGCACTTTCTGCTGCTACCAAATCCTATTCCATTTTAAGCAAAGGGGAATTGGAAACAGATCCGCTGGTTGCGACCATTGATGCTGAAAAATGTGTCTGGTGTGGTGCCTGTGAAAAGGCTTGCCCGTTTGATGCCATTCTAAAAATAGAGAAAGATGGTAAAATCACAGCCGAAATAAATAACTCGGTTTGCAAAGGTTGCGGTATGTGTGCACCCGTCTGCGAGCCGGATGCCATCAATTTAATTGCTTGTTCAAGTGCCGAAATCAGGAGTATGATCGATGCTTTAGTCTAAAACAAAATGGAAGTAGAAAAAGGTAAAACAGCAAAATACCTGCGCGAAAAGTTGGGCGGTGCCCCCGAGCAGGCAAAAGAAAATCTCAAAGCGTTCAACAAGATCAAAAAAGCAATGTTGGATGCTTTGGCAGAGGAAGATTTAACCGTGAAACAACTGGCAGAAAAATTAAGTATGCCTACCGATGAAGTGGTCTATAATTTAATGTCGCTCGTGAAATACGGTTTTGTAAAGACCGGTGATATTGACGATATGGATGAGTACTACACGTATAAATTGAATAAGTAATGGCAAAGATAAATCCTGCATTTGGAAAAGAATTGACTAAATATGGAGCAGTCAATTTCAACGCCTGTTACAACTGCGGCAACTGTACGGCTGTATGCTCACTTGCCACGGAGGACGATTCGTTTCCACGCGAATTGGTGAGACTTAGTGCACTCGGGCTGGAAGATGAAATCAAATCCTCTCTGAAGCCCTGGGAGTGCTACTATTGCGGCGAATGTTCCACGCATTGTCCTCAGGAAGCCAATCCTGGTGAACTGATGATGTCTTTGCGCCGATATCTTACTGGTAAATACGATTGGACAGGTTTGTCCGGTAAGATGTATAAATCGCTGCCCATAAGCATCGCAGCTTTTATTCTGACGTTTATAGGTGTCCTTGCGTTTGTTTTTTCCGTTGGCGCCGACCTGGAAAAGATGCTTTATGTAGGCCATCTTTTTGAAGTCATTGCCATCGGTATAGTGGGTTTTGTTATTCTGCTTCCAAACGTCATTCGTATGTGGTATTTTACCATCCTGAAGCCCAAAACAAAAGTCCCGTTTAAAAAATATGTAACGAGCATCGGCGAAATAATTATTCACATGTTTACCCAAAAAAAATCCTTGGGTTGCGACGACAACCAACTCCGGTGGTTTGAACATTTCATACTGGTTCTCGGCTATTTGTCCTTGCTTTTTACCACCGTGTTTCTGGATTGGTTTTCGACGGAATATATAACTGTAAATATCTTTGGATACGTGGTAAGCGCCATCGTTTTTATCGTCACCATCGATTTTGTAAACAGCCGAATAAATAAAAAGAAAGCCTTGAATCAACACTCACAACCTTCTGACTGGTTTTTTGTTATCTGGTTATTTTTAATGGGATTTACTGCGTTTTTTGTTCGTCTTTTTATCGATTTGGATTTACTGGAAATGAATAAATGGTTGTACATTGTCCACCTGACCGTACTCGTTCAATGGGCATTAATTATTGTACCCTTTGGCAAATGGACACACTTTTTGTACCGTTCGTTTGCGATGTATTTTGTTAAATTAAAAGAACTGAAATGATCGATACTTTTGCTACAAAAGCCGCAAATTGGGACAGTCCCGATAAGGTGAAAATGACTCAGAAATTTGTGGCGGAATTGCTTTTACAAGTTCAACCAATGTCTTCCTGGAAAGCGTTGGAAATAGGTACAGGAACTGGATTGGTTGGTCTGCAAATCGAGCCTTTGGTTAGTGAACTCGTTTTGGAAGACACTTCTGAATCGATGTTGGCTATTTTAAAGCAAAAGCTGAGTGCGGATAGCAAAGTTGAACTGCTACATGGTGAAGTCTTTGAATATAAAAAGCAAGATCTGAATTTCGTATTTTCGTGTATGGCTTTTCATCACATCACCGACATTGAAAAAACGTTGCATCACTTAGCTTCAATTACCAAACCGGGCGCGGTAGTCGCAATTGGTGATCTGGTAACCGAAGATGGTTCATTCCATAGCTTTGAACCGATACCTCACAGTGGTTTTGATACCGTTCTTTTATCGGAACAATTCAGGAAGGCAGGTTTTGATGTTAAATTGGTTAAAAATTACAACGTGCTTACACGAACGGTTGAATCTGTTACAATCAATTATGAGCAATTTATGTTGATTGCGGAACGATTGTAATTAAATGGAATTTGTGTAATGAAAAGAACCCTAAAAGTTTTTATCCAACTTTTAGGGTTCTTTTCATTACACTTCCACTAAGTTTTTGTTGTTTTAGATCCTAAATACGTGTTAATTTTACCCAAAACCAATCGTCGGAAAAATAAGTCTGCATTCTCTACATAATTCTGGCAAATCGTTAATAATCAAATTGATAAAATATAAAACTAAATATTATTGCATTTTATCAAATATTTCAGTATGTTCGCAACATCTAAAAATTAATAAAAACCTTACTTCTCAATCTGAGAAGCCATGAATAGGTTTAAGTACTTCCAATCTCCCTTAAGTCGTTGACTAATGAACTTGAAAAACTAAGTCAAGTTGCATTAACGATTAACTGTACATTCATTCTTTTCTATAATATTTGAGGAGCAATAATCATTTTAAAAGATTTGAGGGCAACTTCTAACTTTTTATCCTCGTGTTTTTATTCTATTGTTTAAGAATCAAATTCCACATAATAATACTGAAGTCTACTTACGTTGTAAATTAATACTTTTTCGATTATTGACAACTTTTTTGTCAAGCGTCTTAATGTCCTTTTTTTAAAACATTTGTTTTCGGGATTATCAACGGTTAAACTCAAGCACAATGAAGGTAATCATTTTCTCATTCGTTTTTTATTTGTTAGCAATTGGGTCCATAGATGCTCAAATGCTTATTGCGTTGCAAAATGGTGAAAATGAGAAATTTTTTCCAACAGTGCAAGAGGCTGTTGATAATGCTAAAAATAAGGATACAATATATATTCCAGGAGGAATATATCCTTTGACAAATTCGATTTTAGCAATTGATAAAGAACTCCATTTTGTTGGGGTAGGACATAATCCTGATTCATTAAGTGTTCAAGGTAATACTATGTTGAAAGGGTCTATATCTTTAGTTGCTGGATCAAGCAATTCAACTTTTGAAGGTCTATATTTGGATGGAGGTATAATTGCTGGAACAGACACAACTGATGAGGATGTTGATAATATTTTTATTTTAAGATGTAATTGTTTATTAATAAAATTAAGTCAATTTTCAACAAATTGGAAAATTTTTGAAAACGTCGTTAGGGGTAATATTAGCGGTTATAGATTGTATTATACAGAAATAATTGGGGCTCAACAAAATTTAATTTTTAATAATTTCATTAATAGTGGAGTTGATAACTTTGGTTCAAATAATATTTTCAAGAATAACATTTTTTTTCTTGGGCAAATTATGGCTGTACACGATTGTACATTTTGTAATAATATTTTTGGAACATCCAGATACTCTTTTTCATCCGTAAATTCACTAGTAATTAAAAATAATATTTTTCAATATTTAGAAATCCCAACAGGTTGTATTTCTAGTAACAACATTTCAAGTGAAACCTCCGATATATCATCCATATTTGTATATATGACCGGTGATGTTTTCAATAATTCAAATAATTTTCAATTAAAGTCTACAAGCCCAGGCAAGAATGCGGGGACCGACGGTACAGATATTGGCGTTTATGGAGGTGCATACCCATGGAAAGCTGGTGCTATCCCTTCTTTCCCTCATATTCAGTCAGCTATTATATCTCCAAAAACCGACTCAATCGGGAATCTGAATATTAGGATTAGAGTTTCTGCACAGGATTATTAATATCAAGAATAGCTCTAACACAAAAAGTTAAACAACATTGACGATAGTCATTTTCATTGCATTTTAGCTAAAACAGGCTGCTTACTGTTTTTTATTTCTTGGATATTAGGAAATTATAAATTTCGAGTCGATAGTAATATTAAAATCAATTATTATGAAAAGCATTAAACCTATTGTTTTGTTAGCCACGATACTGCTAATTGTTAACCAAATCAATGCCCAAAAACTAATAGCTGTACAAAATGGCGAAACCCACAAATTTTATTCAGTTCTTCAGGATGCTATAACCAATGCTCAGAATAAGGATACCATTTATATTCCTGGAGGTGTTTTTTCGCTTACAAATTCTTCAATAACCATTGATAAGGAACTTCATTTAATTGGTGTTGGTCATTATCCAGATTCATCCGCTGTTCAAGGAATTACTTATTTGAACGGATCAATTACTTTAATTTCTGGCGCAAATTATTCATCATTTGAAGGTTTTTATTTAAATGGTGATATTAATTCTGGAACACCTACTTCTAACGAAGATGTAGATAATATTACCATTTCTAGGTGCAATTGTGGCTCTTTAACTTTAGATTCGTTATCAACGAATTGGGTTGTTTATGAAAATGAAATTCGGGGAGTCCTTTCTGGATATGTTCAAACCCCTACTAATGGCCACTATACTCAGAATAACTTATTTTCTAACAATATATTTACATCACTTGTCTATGGTTTTGGCCACAATAATGAATTCAAAAATAATTTGTTTCTTTTTAATGGTTATTTTAACCCTTCTTATATAGTTGATTGCACCTTTAAAAATAATATTTTTTGTTCAACATCTAGTTTAAGTTCAATTAACTCGTCAGTCTTTAACAATAACTTATTTACAATCGGCTTTACAATTCCTTCTGGCTGTGTTGGAATAAATAACATCATTAATCAAGATCAAGCATCCATATTTGTAAATCAATCAGGAAACGAGTTTAACTATACACATGATTATCATTTAAATAATAGCAGTCCAGGTAAAAATGCTGGCAGTGACGGCACAGATATTGGAATTTACGGAGGTATTTATCCTTGGAAAGAAAGTTCGATTCCTACGAATCCACATTTACAATCAGCAAGAATAGCTCATAAAACCGATTCAAATGGCAATCTGAATGTTCAGATTAAAGTCGCTGCACAAGAGAACTAGCATTCACTTTTTAACATTTAGCCATGAAAGAAATAATCCACATAACGCTATTCACTACTATTCTTCTTTTTGCACAATCAACTTTTGCACAAAATCTAATTTCTGTGCAAAATGGCAATAAAACGAGTTTCTATTTACAGGTTGATAGTGCCATTACTCACTCACAAGATGGTGATACCATTTATATTCCAGGGGGAAGTTGGATCCTCAATAAACCTATTAATAAAAGTATACACTTAATTGGGGTTGGATATCATCCAGATTCTACCAATACAAACTTTCCAACAACACTTCAAGGAAACATTGTATTAGCAGAAGGATCTAGTAACGGATCATTGGCGGGTATTTTTCTTCAAGGTGTTTTTTTAGGAATAGAAGGCATTATTGCAAATTCGTATACAGTTACTAGATGTAGAATAACATATGGATTCACTTTATATTCTTCAAATAATAATATTTCATTTATTGAAAATGTATTAGAAGGTCAATGCTCTATGATCACTGGAAATAATTGTCCTACTAATTGTTCCTTTTACAACAACATCATTTGTTCATACTTTAATAATGGTGTTGGGACATTTTTAAAAAGTAATTTTAAAAATAATATATTCTTACAAGCTGAAAGTGATTATGGAATACATACTCAATATTCGACTTTAGATAATAATATTTTTGTTAGTAGCTGTCACGCTTTAAGCTCGTGTATCAATACTATAGTTAAAAATAATTTGTTTGTTGAAACTATAATCTTTCCCACTGGAACCAACGTTGGTTCAAATAATTTAGTTAATCAGACTCAAAACAGCATCTTTATAAATCAAGAAGGCTCTGTTTTTGACTACACCCACGATTATCACTTAAAATCTGATAGCCCCGGTATAAATGCCGGTACTGACGGAACGGATATTGGCATCTATGGAGGAATATACCCATGGAAACATGGTTCCATCCCCTCAAATCCTCATTTCCAATCCGTCAAAGTAGCTCCAAAAACCGATTCGAACGGTAATTTGAACGTTAATATTAAAGTAACTGCTCAAGACTATTAAGCTACAAATCATAATATTATGAAAATGTTTTCGAAAATAAAATGTTTATTTCTATATTTTTTAGGAATTAACTTTTCATTTATGCTTGTACAAAATGGTTTTGCACAAGAGGTTCATATACCATATCCCATCATTTTTGTGCACGGCCTAACTGATAGTGATAAAACATGGAATGAATTAGTTCATTTCATGGTAAATAGCTCTGGATTATCTTACGGTGATAAAATGGACTTTTGTTTAAATATAGATGTGTTGACTTCAGATACGACAACTGACTATAAAGATTATACAAATTTTAACAATCTATCTAAAGGTGATTTATATACAATTAATTTCGATGTAGATGAATTTGGGACTCCATATAGCAATTCTAAAATCATTCAAAGTAATCAATCAGCAGTTGTTAAACAAGGATTGGCAATCAGTAAAGCAATTAAGCATGTCTTAGAAAAAACAGGAAAAGATAAAGTTATATTAGTCGGACATAGTATGGGAGGATTAGCATCCAGAGAATACTTACAAAACAAAAATCTTTGGTATGAACCTAACAAAAAACACCATGTAGCAAAACTTGCAACAATAGGTACTCCTCATGGCGGATGTAATTTATCTGCGACTAATATTTTATTTATTGTAGGTTTGATAGATATAGATTTATCATCTGAAGCCGTAAGAGATCTAAGGACTTCTTACCAAAATAGAGGGGAAAAAGGCATTTATCTTTTTGGAGGAAAAGAAAACTTTTATTATAAAAATTATTTTTCTCTAGGGCAAGAATATTTTCAAAATGGCAATGTCAATTGTAATGGAACAAATGGAGACGCGATAACTGGACTTAACAATAAATATTATCCTACAGATTTAGCTTATTCATGTTGTATTGGCACAGGTAGTATTTTGGGTGCAGATGGAAATGTTTTTGAAACTGGAGATGGTGTTGTATCAGAATACAGTGCGAATATTAACAATTTTCTTAAAGTAAATGCAGAAGTCTTTCCGTTAAGTAATCCATTTAGTCTTATTTGGCATAAAGAACTTACTAAACAATTATCAGAAATTATTAAAATAATAGATGAACCGGAAGATCCTGAATTATCTTACACTATAGATGAAAAAAGCATAACTAAAGGATTTATCTCAATGAGAGAAGATAATAGCCCAGTAGATATTGATCTGTATAAAATAAATTTAAAAGATGACGGTGAACTTTCTGTAACTGTTAATGCCAGCAATTATACTGGTATAACAAAAGTAACTTTAATTGATCAAAATGAAATTCCTATCAAACCAATTACAGTTATTTCAGAAACTATCAATTATCATACATCAGCAGGTGTATATTATCTTAAGATTAGTGGCTTAGCTACAGATGACAATCCGGATAAACCAGCTTCCTATTATTTCCCTTATACTATAAAAACAGATTTTGTAGCATCTCTTCAAACGTTAATTACTACATCTCCTACAAAATCATTAACGTTTTATGATGTAATAATTAATTCATCAAAGGAAAAACCAATTAAACTAACCAATAACGGAGTCACCAACATCTTAATCACAAAACTAACTTTCTCTGGTGATAATGCCGACCAGTATAGCATTTCTCCAATGCCACCTTTTTTAATTAATGCTGGAGAAAGTGTTAATTTTTATGTTAAATTTAGTCCGACAAGTATTGGTGAAAAAGTTGCAAAACTTGAGATCAACAATAATACTTCTGATTTACCCACCAATATTATATCATTAATTGGAAATGGAGTCGACCATGAAACTAAAATTTTGATTTTTAATAATACAACCGCGTATAACTATGGTAATACAAAAATTAACTCCAGCAAAAGTAAAACATTCACAATACAAAATACCGGTTCAAACACTTGTACTATAAGCAACTTAGCATTAGAAGGTACAAATCCGGATTCATATAGTATTACATCTCCATCCAACACTTCTTTTGATATAGGATCAGGCGAAACAAGACAAATTACAATCAAATTTTCACCAACAAGCATCGGCGTAAAAGATGTGGCTTTGGTAATCACCAATAACTCTGATAACCTATCACCCAAAGACACAATCGAACTTTATGGAAATGGAATAGAAAATTACTATTCAGGCAGTAACAATAGTATTATTGCCTATGAGTATTGGTTTGATGATCAATATGATTCAAAAGTCAATGTCTCTGTCAGCCCATTACGTGATTCATATTTAAATGAGCTTATTACGACAGATACACTTAAGTGCGGTCTTCATCTCTTTCATATAAGGTCTCTAGATAGAAAAGGAAAATGGAGCGCAATATCCAGCGAATTTTTCAACAAAATGCCGGTTACTTCAGCTGGTACACGTGAAATTACTGCCTGTGAATATTGGATTGATGATAATTATGCCAATAAAGTTGCTACTCAGGTTGAAGCAAATCAATCAATCTCGATAGAAAACAGTATTGAATTAGATTCATTGCAAAACGGTTTGCACACTTATCATGTACGATATAGAGATGATGCTGGTCAATGGAGTACTGTTGTCAGCGAATTTTTCAACAAAATGCCGGTTACTAATGCTGGTACACGTGAAATTACTGCCTGTGAATATTGGATAGATGATAATTATACCAATAAAGTTGCTACTCCGGTTGAAGCAAATCAAACAATCTCAATAGAAAACAGTATTGATTTAGATTCATTGCAACTCGGTTTGCATACTTATCATGTTCGATATAGAGATGATGCTGGCCTATGGAGTACTGTTGTCAGCGAATTTTTCAATAAAATGCCGATTACTAAAACTGGTACACGTGAAATTACAGCCTGTGAATATTGGATAGATGATAATTATGCTAAAAAAGTTTTCACTCCTGTTGAAGCAAATCAAACGATCTCAATTAACAACGGTATTGATTTAGATTCATTGCAACTCGGTTTGCATACTTATAATGTTCGATATAGAGATGATGCAGGTCTATGGAGTGCTATTGTCAGCGAGTTCTTCCAAAAATCACCAGTATCATCCTCCCAAATCAACTTGATCACTTCTTATCGTTTTTGGTTTGACAGAAATGAAGAAAATATTCAAAATATTACTTTATCGGAACCAATCAACCCATATCAATTGAATACCAGTTTAAACACTCTTAATTTGCCCAATGGCTTACACACTATACATTTTCAGTTTATGGATACTAATCGTATGTGGAGTTCAGTAACTACAGATTCGCTTACAAAGTTTGAATCATTTAGTCAGGATATAGCTCTCAATGCCGGTTGGAATATTTTTTCAGCAAATTTAATACCTGCCAATTTAAATTTAAAAGAACTTTTACAACCACTAATTGACGTAGGAAAACTGAATAAAGTGCTGGATGAATCAGATAGGTCCATTGAATATCTTGAAGATGGTTGGAAAAACAATATTGGAAATATTGAAGTCAGCAAAGGTTATAAGGTTAATTTATCTGAATCAGATACACTGTTGCTTGAAGGAACGATAATACAGCTGCCTATGGATATAAATTTGGTAGCCGGATGGAATTACATTTCTTATCCATGTGCTCTAAATCAGGATGCGATGTTATTGGTAAAACCCCTAATAAATGGTAATAAACTTATAAAGTTTATGGATGAAAAAGGGAATTCTATCGAAGATTTTGGTATTTATGGAGGTTGGAAAAATAATATTGGAAATTTAATTCCTGGTAAAGGGTATAAGGTTTATGTGAAAGAGCCTTGTATATTAAGTATAAATAGCTCTACTTTAAATATCAAATCAACAATTCCATCGTTTATGCCAACTGTCTATTTTAAAAAAGTATTCGAAGGTAATGGAAACGATCATATGAATATCCATATGGTTGATTTAAATGAATTAAACTACCACGTAGGTGATGAGATTGGCGTTTTTGACGGTGAATATTGTGTTGGTTCTGCAATGATCGACTCCGCCCAACTTAGTGCAGGTTCTCTAAGTATAGCATCCTCTTCAAATGATGACTTTGGTGAAACTATTAATGGATTTAATACAGGCCATCAAATTGAACTTTATCTATACAGAGATGAACAAACATCTAAATTGAAAATAGATAAGATTAGCGGAAGTGAAACATTTGAAAAGAATGGTTCAATCTTTGTCAAAGCTATTTCTGGAGAACCAACTGAAATTTTAAATAAAATAATTGAAACGCAATTTAAGTGTTTCCCAAATCCATTTACAGAAGCAATTAATATTGAAATTCAAAATGCCAATGCTAAGAACATTACAGTTGATATTTTTAACATTGTCGGGCAAAAAATTAAAAGTATTTACAATGGGACACGCAATGGAAATATAGTTTTAAAATGGGATGGAACTAACACTTTTGATGAACGGGTTGATCCTGGAATGTATCTGTGCAAAGTTAATGGGCAGGTGAAAAAAATTATTTATAGGGGATGGGGTAATAGAAATTAAAAGCAAATATTTCGACGGAACTCAAAGCTGTAAACAACTTTGAGTTGGCTTGGCATGAATGTTTTCAAATTATAATAATTAATATGATTAATGCTTTTGATAACTAAGCAGCAAAATAGGACAGTTTTTTATAAAAAGCAATACCTTGATTTCATTTTATAGTGAATGGCCTTTCATCACATAACCGATATTGAAAAACCCCTGCAACACTTAGCCTCTAAAATGAAACCAGGTACCTTTTGTCGGAACAATTCAGTAAAGCAGGATTTGAGGTCAAATTGGTGAAAATATACAATGTGCTTTCACGAACAGTCGATTCTGTTACAACCAATTATGAGCAATTCATTTTGATTGCAGAGCGAGTGTAAAACCGTATGTATTTCAATGAAATAGTTGTTTTATTTCAACCTGCCGAAACACGTTCAATGAGCCTGTAAGTCGTATTTTTACAACAGTTATACAAAGATGTAATTGTTTAGATTAAAAAATATGACAAAAAAATTAGCCTTCTTTTTAGCTGCATTACTGATTGCAACAACTTCTTTTGGTCAGATTTACGAACCCGTTAAATGGACCCAGGAGCTTAAGGTCACTGGAAAAAATACGGCTGACATTATCATTCGGGCGAAAATTGATGCAGGTTGGCATCTGTATGGCATGAATCTTCCAAAAGACGGACCCCGTGCTACTTCCATTGTTTTCGAAACCATGGAAAATGCCAAAAAGGTAGGTGAAATCCAGGCAACATCCAAATTGCTGAAAGCATATGACAGCAATTTCAAAATGGAATTGAATTGGTATGCCAAAGAGGCTCATTTTAGTCAAAAAATCACTTTTACCGAGGCTTCTAAAGTTTCCATTAAGGGCTCTATCGAATACATGGCTTGCAACGATCAAAGATGTTTGCCGCCAAGTAAAGAGCCCTTTAAACTGGTTGTTTCAAAGGAGAATTCTACGAATGTTGTCGCTTCAGTGGCTGATACACCTGTATTAAAGGCTACCACAAATTCAACATCATCAGACATCAAAAGCAGACTTTGGGCTCCAGTTATTTCAGAACTTCAACTTTTTGGCAATTCAGAAGATTCTTCTAATAAGTCATCCCTCTGGTTTATTTTCTTTGCCGGACTGGCCGGTGGTTTTCTGGCATTGTTTACGCCGTGTGTTTGGCCCATTATTCCCATGACAGTCAGCTTTTTTCTCAAACGCTCTACAAACAAAACGCGCGGTAAACGGGATGCCATTTTTTATGGGTTGGCCATTATTTTTATATATGTACTTCTGGGGCTATTAATTACACTGATTTTTGGAGCCAGTGCACTGAATAGCTTGTCTACAAACGCCCTTTTCAATCTGGTCTTTTTTGGTCTTCTGGTACTTTTTGCTGTCTCCTTTTTTGGTGCATTTGAAATCATCCTGCCTGCATCGTGGAGTACTAAAATGGATGCTAAAGCAGATTCAACGACCGGCTTTATCAGTATCCTTTTTATGGCTTTCACCTTGGTTCTGGTTTCCTTTTCCTGTACAGGGCCCATTATCGGGACCTTATTGGTTCAAGTATCCAGCAGTGGCTCCCTTTTAGCACCAGCTATTGGAATGCTGGGCTTTGCCGTAGCGTTGTCCATTCCCTTTAGTTTATTTGCCCTTTTTCCTTCGTGGCTTAAAACATTACCACGTTCCGGAGGGTGGCTCAATTCAGTGAAAGTGGTACTTGCATTCCTCGAACTTGCTTTGGCTCTTAAATTCCTTTCTGTAGCAGATTTAGCTTACGGTTGGCGCATACTTGACCGGGAAGTATTTCTGACCCTTTGGATTGTCATTTTTGCCTTGCTGGGAATGTATCTTATTGGAAAACTTCGTTTCGCTCACGATAGTGATGTAAAACACACGTCGGTATTCGGGCTCTTTTTAGCCATCCTCTCTTTTGCATTTTCAATGTATATGATACCCGGATTATGGGGTGCTCCACTTAAAGCAATCAGTGCATTCGCGCCACCTTTGTACACCCAGGATTTTAATCTTTACAAAGACGAAGTGCATCCTGCTTTCACCGATTACGACCTGGGAATGGCTTACGCAGCTGAAAATAAGAAGCCTGTTGTTCTGGATTTTTCCGGTTATGGCTGCGTCAATTGCCGTAAAATGGAAGCGTCTGTCTGGACAGATCCTCAGGTAAAAGAGCTGCTTACCAACGAATTTGTACTGATTACCTTGTTTGTCGATGATAAAACAGCACTGGCCAAATCGTACGAAATTGAAGAAAATGGGCGTACCCGTAAAATTTCTACAGTTGGAGATAAATGGAGCTATTTACAACGCATCCGATTTGGTGCCAATGCTCAACCTTTTTATGTAATGCTAAATAGGGAGGGGATGCCCATGAATAAACCGTATACGTTTGATGAGGATCCAGAAAAATTTATTGAATGGTTGAAAAAATAATTATGCACATATGTTCATTATTATTAACTTTAGCGTACAAACTAAAATACACCTTTGTAAAAAGTTATGCCACGCCCCAAACAAAATCGAATAATAGCAACTCCGCCCATCATGCAGGGTTACAAACCTTTTGGTATCCCCAGAAGTGCCTTGGGATCAGTAACATTACTTTATGATGAGTATGAAGCAATACGCTTACTTGATTATCTGGGCATGAATCAGGAACAGGCTGCTTTAGAAATGAAAGTTTCCCGGCCAACCCTGACCCGCATTTATGAAAAGGCCAGAAAAACCATAGCAGAAGCATTTGTAAAAGGCAAAATGATTTTAATCGAAGGCGGTGAAGTCAGTTTTGACAAGCAATGGTTCCGTTGCAAGCGTTGTTTTAAACTGGTAGATGGTCTCGAAAATCACGTTAAATGCCAAAATTGCACGCATTACTGCAACGACGAACTGACGCCTATTAATGAGAAAGAAGTTTAAATCAAGGGGCATACAATACCTAACTTTAATACACCATTTAGTATGAAAATTGCAGTACCTGTAAAAGTCATGCTGGCTGGAGGTATCGGAAACGGTGCTATCAATAAGCTGGCTGAATATGGCATAGAAGTAATCCGCAATTGTGAGGGAAATGCCACAGAGCAAGTAAAGCGGTATTTGGCCGATGAATTAAAAGACGGAGGAAGTACCTGTTCATCGCACGATGATGGGCATGAATGCAATCATACTAACTAAAAGTACATGAAAAAAATAGATGTAAACGCTCGTACCCAACAAGCTGTTGAAAATTTTAAAAATGGCTACAACTGCGCTCAGTCAGTAGCCATGGCATATGCCGATCTCTATTCAGTTGATATAGAAACACTAAAAATACTTTCAGCTCCCTTTGGAGGAGGTATGGGTCGTTTGCGTGAAGTTTGCGGAGCGGTCACCGGAATGTTTTTAATATTGGGTATGGAACATCCGGCTAGTGCCCCCAACGATATACCAACAAAAACAGCAAATTATAAAGCCGTTCAAGGAACAGCTCAACAATTTAAGGACAAAATGGGCAGCTATGTCTGTGCTGATTTGTTAAAGATTGGAAGACATCCACAGAAATCCACACCTGAAGACAGAAACAGCGAATACTATGCCAAGCGCCCATGTGCGTATTGTGTGGCTGTAGCTGCTGAAATACTTGGAAAAGAACTGGTAAAATCAAAAATATAATTGATATTCGAATTATCTTATACCCCAAATTTAAATCCACCCTTAACCCGTTCAATTAACTCTGGAATAATATCCTCATATTCACCAACTATCCCAAAATCCGCATTGTTAAAAATCGGGGCTTTTGGATTGTGATCAATTGCAATAATTTTTTCAGATTCTTTCATTCCTGAAAGATGCTGAATGGCTCCAGAAATACCAACAGCCACATACACTTTAGGTCGTACCGTTTTTCCGGTTTGTCCTACCTGATGTGCATATTCAGCAACACCTTCATCTACAACTACACGACTGCAAGCCCATTCTGCCTTCACACCGTTGGTATTTAATGCCTCTATCAGTTTTTTAATCAATCCCAATTTATCACTGGTAGCACCTCGGCCTCCAGATACAATAACATCGGCTTCAAAAAGGTTTTGCAAACCACCTTCACCGCGTACCGTTTCTAAAATTTCAACGCTGAAATCTGATTCTTCGAGTGTTGGTTCAAAGGTGGAAAGAAGACCTTTTCGCTCTTCCACTATTTTTGGAATTTCAAAAGTACCTGGACGAGCTGTTGAAATTTGAGGATAAACAAAACCTAAAATGGTGGCCAGTTTGCTCTCACCATAGGTTGGTCGACGGGAATGTAAAATCGGTTTGATGATTATTTTTTCTTTGCGATTCACATATTCGCCAATTTCCAGCCCTGTGCAGTCTGCAGTAACACCACTTCCAGTTTTCACAGCAATTCGAGGAGCCAGTTCACGACCAGACGTCGTAGCTGCAAAAAGGGCTATTTCAGGTTTTCTTTCTTTTATAATTTGAGCAAAAATAGAGGAGAATGGCAGTGCTAAATATTCTTCAAGCTTCTCATTCTCCACCAAAATGACTTCATCCGATCCATGCTCCATCAACGTTTTAGCCATGGGTTCTACATTTTTTCCGATAAGGACTGTCAAAATTTTGGTGTCATTTCCCAATTCATTGGCCAAATTGCGAGCCGGGGTGAGTAGTTCAAGCGATGGCCGTGACACTTTTCCATTTGTCACTTCAGCCCATGTCAAAATACCTTTTGCGCCATCTCTTTGATCAACGATTGGAAAATCAGGAATTTCAGACTCTTTTTTTGCTGCAGTCTCTTTCTTTTCCAACACATTTGATCCTTTATTAAAATTAGCGATCAAATTTTCTACCAGAGTAGCTTCCGTATGTCCGGTCGACATAATAATAGGAGCTCTTTCACTGACAATATTCACCACATTGGAAACAATAGTAGGCGATCCGCTAATTCCAATATTCTCAGTACCCAATCCGATGTCATCAATGCCGAAAACTGTAATAGGTATTATTCTGGCTTTGATGGCACCACTTAAGGACGGTTTACGTGGATGAACGCCTGTTGGTGTAAGCGAAATAACACAAGGCATAGGCAATTTCATCATCTGATAACCACCTTCAATAATTCGTCTGGCTATCACATTTCCTTCACCATCTGCTTTCACTCTTTCAACAAAAGTGGCCTGTGGAATTTCCAGATTGGCAGCGACTTGCGAGGGTACATGTGCTGTATCGCCATCACTCGTCTGACGTCCGGCAAAGACGATGAATGGTTCTTTTGAATTTTTATCGAAACCCAAATGTTTCAGCATAGTAGCTATTGCCAATCCAGTAGCAAAGGTGTCACTACCTCCTAATTTTCGATCCGATAGTAAATAGGCTTCATCGTAACCCATTGATATAGCCTTGCGCAAAGCCGCGTCAAAAGAGGGTGGGCCCATGGAGCAAACTATTAATTTGGCATCGGGATAGCTTTTTTTGAGTTGTAATCCGGCTTCAAGACCAAACTGACAATCGTTGTTGATCATCGACTTTGCTTTGGTTCGGTCCATCAAACCATCATCACCCATTCTCATTTCGGTAGCAAGCGGTACCTGTTTAATTAAACATATAATTGTAAGAGCCATTCTTCGTTGTTTTTTAATTACATATTTTGATATTCAGGGCCATTGCCGCCGTTTGGAACCGACCAGGTAATGCCATCACCGGGTGTTTTAATTGCGCAGGTTTTGCAATGCAAACAGTTTTCAGCGTGGATTCTAAGCTCCTGATGACCACTTTTATCCATATGAAGTTCGTAGACCTCGGATGAGCAGAAAAACTGACAGGGAGCACCATATTGCTTAATATTGATGGCGTCAAACGATTCAGGATTGTTTATTTTCACATGCGGTACCTGTTCTTCGTCGTGATTTACGCCTGAATAGTAGACATCTGTAGCCTTGTCAAAAGTCAAGATCTTATCAAAGTCAAATTTTCCTTTAAACCGTTCTCTAAAAGACTTGCCTTTAAATTGGCTGATTGTTAAGGTTGTATCTTTATCGGGGTGAGCTTTTAGTTTTCCAAAGAATCCAGCTCCACCGGTTATTAATTGAGTGCCAAAATGAATTCCACCCAGGATCATTCCTTTCGCGAAACCTTGTCTGAAATTTCGAACCGGATGCATTTCTTTGTAAATCAGGCTGTCTTTCATCAAGGATTCATAGATGCTGAGTGTCTTTTCTGAAAAATCATTGGTACTCAACGCTTGAAAAGCTGTTTTGGCAGCAAGCATGCCCGAAGTGATGGCCAGATGAACACCTTTCAAAGCTGGCATGGTAAGTAACCCGGCACTATCGCCAACGATCAAAGCGTTATCTGTATAGAGTTTAGGAATGGAATAAAAGCCACCTTCCGGCAGCGTTTTTGCTCCGTATTCCAGGATTTTACCACCTTTCAGCAATTTAGATACAAAGGGCGTTGTTTTCCATACCTGAAAAGCATCGTGTACGTCGAAAGTAGGATCCTGATAGTCCAGACCAACCACTAAACCGACAGCCACTTTGTTGTCCTTCAATCCATATATAAAACCACCGCCAAATTCTTTCAGATTCAATGGATAGCCCATGGTATGATAGACTTCTCCTGGTTTAATAGCTCCTTCAGGGACGCTCCACAACTCTTTGCAACCCAAGGAATACACCTGAGGGTTTTTATCTTTGTCAAGCGCATATTTTTCAATCAGCAGTCTGGCTAAACTGCCTTTGGTACCTTCTGCAAAAATGGTGAGCTTAGCTTCAATGTGTGTTCCTGGTTGAAAATTTTCCAACTGATTGCCATGATGGTCAATGCCGGTATCTATTGTTTTTGCACCAATCACTTTTCCGTCCTGATACAAGATTTCATCCACCGAAAAACCGGGATAGATTTCCACTCCTTTTTCTTCGGCCTTTAAGCCCAGATACCGACAAATTTGCGACAAGGAAGCGACATAGTTCCCTGTGTTATTCATATATGGTACATGAATCGGAACTGTCAGGAAACCTTTTTCACTGAGTAAAACTGTTTTATCTTTAGTTACCAGAGCATTGAAAGGAATCTCATTAAAATCAACATCCGGCAATAAACGTTTAAAAACATCGGCTTTAATGATGGCGCCTGATAGAATGTGGCTGCCAATAGAGCTGCCTTTTTCTAAAAGGAGTATTCGTTTATTTAATCCTCGTTGTTTTAAAGTGTCTGCCAAATGAATGGCGGTGGATAAGCCAGAAGGGCCACCACCAATAATTAATACATCTGTAGAAAGGGTATCAACACTATTCATCATTAGTCGATTTTAGAATGATAGTCAATAACGAAATATTCGATTACAATATAAACAACTATTGCGATGGATACAAGTTAAATGCTCATAAAATAAAGATATTCAACACTGTAATATCTATAATATTGGTATGTATATCAGAGATTATTACACACTTACTATATTTATTAATACTTTGTTCAAAATAAAAGCATTTATCTGGAAAATATCGAGAACATAAGTCAAAAATTGCATTTGATTGCAGAGCGATTGTAATACCGAATGTATTTCAATGAAATAGTTGTTTTATTTCAACTGCAAGAGCACGTTCAATGAGCCTGTAAGTCGTATTTTTACTACAGTTATACAAAGATGTAATTGTTTAGATTAAAAATATGACAAAAAAAATAGCCTTCTTTTTAGCTGCATTACTCATTGCAACAACCACTTTTGGTCAGATTCACGAACCCGTTAAATGGACCCAGGAACTTAAGGTAACAGGAAAAAATACGGCTGACATTATCATTCAGGCGAAAATTGATGCAGGTTGGCACCTGTATGGCATGAATCTTCCAAAAGGGGGCCCCCGTGCAACTTCCATCGTTTTCGAAACCATGGAAAATGCCAAAAAGGTGGGCGAAATCCAGGCAACATCCAAATTGCTGAAAGCATATGACAGCAATTTCAAAATGGAATTGAATTGGTATGCCAAAGAGGCTCATTTTAGTCAAAAAATTTCTTTTACTGAGGTTTCTAAAGTTTCCATAAAGGGCTCTATCGAATATATGGCCTGCAACGACCAAAGTTGTTTGCCGCCAAGTAAAGAGCCCTTTAAACTGGGCGTTTCAAAGGAAAACTCTACGAATGTGATCGCATCCGTGGCTGGTGCACCTGTAATAAAAACAACCATTGATTCAACAGTTTCAGACATCAAAAGTAAACTTTGGACCCCAGTTATTTCAGAACTTCAACGTTTCGGTAATTCGGAAAATACTTCAAATACGACGTCCTTGTGGTTTATTTTCTTTGCTGGACTAGCCGGTGGTTTTCTGGCATTGTTTACTCCCTGTGTTTGGCCCATTATTCCCATGACAGTCAGCTTTTTTCTCAAACGCTCTACTAACAAAACGCGCGGTAAATGGGATGCTATTTTTTATGGGTTGGCCATTATTTTTATATATGTACTTCTGGGGCTATTAATTACATTGATTTTTGGAGCCAGTGCATTAAATAGTTTGTCAACAAACGCACTGTTTAATCTGATCTTTTTTGGTCTTCTGGTACTGTTTGCCGTCTCCTTTTTTGGTGCATTTGAAATCATCCTGCCTGCATCCTGGAGTACTAAAATGGATTCTAAAGCCGATTCAACCACCGGATTTATCAGTATTTTATTTATGGCTTTCACCTTGGTTCTGGTTTCCTTTTCCTGTACAGGACCCATTATCGGGACCTTATTGGTTCAAGTATCCAGCAGTGGCTCCCTTTTAGCACCAGCTATTGGAATGCTGGGCTTTGCCGTAGCGTTGTCCATTCCCTTTAGTTTATTTGCCCTTTTTCCTTCCTGGCTTAAAACATTACCACGTTCCGGAGGTTGGCTCAATTCAGTAAAAGTGGTACTTGCATTCCTCGAACTTGCTTTGGCGCTGAAATTCCTTTCTGTAGCAGATTTAGCCTACGGTTGGCGTATCCTTGACCGTGAAGTTTTCCTGACCCTTTGGATTGTCATTTTTGCCTTGCTGGGAATGTATCTTATTGGAAAACTTCGTTTCGCTCACGATAGTGATGTAAAACACACATCGGTATTCGAGCTCTTTTTAGCCATACTCTCCTTTGCCTTTTCAATGTATATGGTACCCGGATTGTGGGGTGCTCCCCTTAAAGCAATCAGTGCCTTTGCACCACCTTTGTACACCCAGGATTTTAATCTTTACAAGGACGAAGTGCATCCAGCTTTCACCGATTACGATTTAGGTATGGCTTATGCTGCCGAAAATAATAAGCCTGTTGTTCTTGATTTTTCCGGTTATGGCTGCGTCAATTGCCGTAAAATGGAAGCGTCTGTCTGGACAAATCCTCAGGTAAAAGAGCTGCTTACCAAAGACTTTGTGCTCATTACCTTGTTTGTCGATGATAAAACAGCATTGGCTAAATCGTATGAGATTGAAGAAAATGGGCGTACTCGTAAAATCTCTACGGTAGGAGATAAGTGGAGCTATTTACAACGCATCCGATTTGGTGCCAATGCTCAACCTTTTTATGTGATGTTAAATAATGAGGGAATGCCCATGAATAAGCCGTATACTTTTGATGAGGATCCGAAAAATTTTGTGGAATGGTTGAAAAAAAAGTGATTTCTCACAACAAAATATCTATTCTAATTCAATCCATTTTTGGTTTAACGTCAAGCATTTAAATTAGTATATAGTCTGACGCAACAGTAATTTTACATTATAAAAAAACTCAAAATGAAAGGAAATTTCAATACAATCATAAATGAAAATCGGCCTGTTGTTGTCGATTTTCATGCAGTTTGGTGTGGACCGTGCAAAGCACAGTCTCCAGTTTTAAAACAAGTAGCGGATGAACTTGGTGAACGTATCAGAGTCATCAAAATTGATGTTGACCAAAACAATGAACTGGCAAGTAAATATCAAATACAAAGTGTTCCAACTTTAATGATTTTCAAAAATGGAGAAGTAATATATAAACAAGCAGGAGTACACACTAAAACTCAGCTTTTAAGTACATTAATAAATATCCAATAGTAAAGGGATAAATGTGACTTTTAAATGAACATATGTGCGAAATTATGCCTAACTTTGGCATGATTAATCAAGCTAACTATTTAAGAACGTGCCGCGCCCCAAACAAAACAGAAAAATAGCCACTCCGCCTATCATGCAGGGCTATAAGCCATTTGGTATACCCAGATGCACTTTAGAATCGGTTACACTGCTTTATGACGAATATGAAGCTATCCGTTTGCTTGACTATCTGGGCATGAATCAGGAACAGGCTGCCGAGCAGATGAAAGTATCCCGTCCAACCCTTACCCGTATTTATGAAAAGGCCAGAAAAACTATAGCTGAAGCCTTTGTTAAAGGCAAAATGATTCTGATTGTAGGCGGTGAAGTTAGCTTTGATAAGGAGTGGTTCCGTTGCAGACGATGTTTCAAGCTGGTCGCTGGTCTGGAAAATCACGTTAAATGTCACCATTGTACTTCTTTTGGTAATGACGAACTGATGCCAATCAATGAAAAAGAATTATAAATCAAAACAGGGTTTACAACCCATTTAATACACAAATTCGTATGAAAATTGCAGTACCTGTTAAAGTCGATCATCAAATTGATAGTCATTTCGGTCATTGTTCCTTCTATCAGATTTTTACAATCACCGATCAAAAGGAAGTCCTTTTTGTAGAAACGACCGATTCACCAGAAGGGTGTGGTTGTAAGTCAAATATGGCTGAGGTTTTATCAAATAAAGGCGTAAAAGTAATGTTGGCCGGAGGTATCGGTAACGGTGCCATTAATAAGCTGGCTGAATATGGCATAAAAGTAATCCGCAATTGTGAGGGAAATGCCACAGAGCAAGTAAAGCGTTATCTCGCCGATGAGTTAACAGATGGAGGTAGTACCTGTTCATTACACGAAGAAGGGCATGAATGCAATCAAAATCATTAATCCATTATGAAAGAAAAAGATATAAAAGATCGTACCGAACAAGCAGTTGAGCACTTTAAGAATGGCTACAACTGTGCTCAGTCAGTAGTTATGGCATATGCCGATCGCTATCCTGTCGATATAGAAACACTAAAAGTACTTTCAGCCCCCTTTGGTGGAGGAATGGGTCGTTTACGTGAAGTTTGCGGTGCAGTGACCGGAATGTTTTTAATCTTGGGTATGGAGCATCCGGCAAATGATCCCAACGAAAAGGAAAACAAAAATGCAAACTATACAGCTGTTCAACGTACAGCCTTAAATTTTAAAAATAAAATGGGCAGTTATGTCTGTGCTGATTTGTTAAAGATTGGAAGAGTACCCCAATATCCAATACCTGATGACAGAAACAGTGACTATTATGCCAAACGCCCATGTGCGTATTGTGTGGCTGTTGCTGCTGAAATATTGGGTAAGGAACTAGAAAATGTCAAGTGAGATTCAAATTGGCTTTTTTTTAAGTCTTTATTGTAATTGGTTATAAAAGTGTGGTCGGAATTGCTTCCGACCACACTTTTATACAATAGACTCATCGAATAGTCAAAACGATCCTATAAATCTCAATCACTTTCTGGAATGACCACCTCGTCCTTTACCCGATCCGTTTGAGTTTGTAGCAGCAATAATTGTTGCAAAATCGGTACTGGAAAGTAGTTGTGGTGTGTAAACAATTCCTCTGTTTTTCAGCGTTCTAACAAAAGAACGAAGATGATTTTGGGAGCCGTCCAACAGATTGTTGTACACTGTAACAATGTCTGTATTTGTTGTTTCAGCTATCAATTTCTTCAGATCGGCAATGTCGTATTCTTCGATAAATGCACCTGTACTCAATGCTGTGTTGGCACTCGTTCCTGCTGCAATTAACTGGTCATATAAACCTTGAATGGCTGTGCTCGTGAACTTTCCAGATTCAGTAAGAGCTGGGTCGGTCAATTCAAAGTAATTGATAAGTGCCAATACTGCTGCGGTATGACGTACTTCACTGTTTGATATTTTATCGAAATTGATGATTCCATACGTTGAGTAAAAGCTATCGTAGACATCTTGTGCCATTTTTTCTTCTTCTCGCATCAACAGTAATCCATTCATTTCTGATTGTGTCAGACTCAGGCTGTCGGTAGGAGTTGTAAAAACAGGAATGGCTGCAAATTCATCAATGCTAACATCCATCGCATCAAACTTGATGGAGTTTGCATCTTGTCCACAGGAGGCAAACAAAGTTGCTGCTAATAGAGCTGCTGGTATTAAAAATTTTGTTTTCATTGTATTGATTACTTGGTTACTTCATTATAATCACAAATGCCATTATTATTGGCATCTACAAAATTTGAGCCAGTACTTTTACCCTTGCCACGGCCACTTCCGTCACGTAAACAAGTATCTTTAAGGCAGCTATCTCTCAGTCTTTTAACATCAATAATACAGGTCTTGTTTTCAGACTTATCGCATACATTGTTCTTGTTGACGTCCACATAACAGGTTTTTTTTGATGCTGGATTTGAAGTCTGAGATTTTTTGACTTGAGCTGATAAAATACCGAATGTGGCAATGACTGTCAATGCCATCAAAATTGCTTTTGCTTTCATATTCTTCTAATTATTAGTTCGTTAATACTTCTATATTTAGTGATTTCGAAATCCATTTCCTTGTTCTCTGCCTCTTCCTTGACGACCTTGTCCATTCCCAGTGCATGATTCGTTTCTAAATAATGGGCTAAAGGCATCTTGTAACTTTTCTAACTGCGATGGAGTACATACAGTTTTAATTTTCAGGTAGAATCTATTTGTTTCTCGTTTTAGTTCAGCATGTAAATTGCCTGTTTCTAATGCTAAAGCGTTTAATTTTATCGTGTCTGATACCGTTTTTTTTATTTCGACAAACATTTCTTTTTTTAGGGAATCGATTTTTAGTATAATACGATTGGCATTGGGTCTAAATTCACGATTCACTTCCCTGAACACTTCCATTTGCGAATCCGAAAATTCAAGTGTCTGCCTAAAATATCGACCGTTTAGTGGATTTTGTCCTTGAGTGTCGAGTACTATATTTTGTTTTTCAATTTTTTCCTGATAATTGTGATATAGAATGGTAGCAATGGTGCTCACGTTTAGAAAAACCAATATCACAACCAACCAGATTAATATAGACTTTTTATTCATTGCTGTCGGTATTATAAAGTGACAAATTTTCAATCTGACTATCATTTACAAAGAGTCCGCTAACGTTATCAGAGGTTGTAGAATAGCTATTTCCTAATTCTATGCCCGAAGCAATAGCAAAGACGATACATGCAGCCACGGCTATTGTTTGCCATCTTTTTACCGATTTTTGCTTTGGATACTCCATCCGTGACATGATGCGAGTCGTCAAGTAGGGGTTTAGCTCGGTCTGTTTTTCCTTGTTAATTAGCTCGTCTATGTATTGATCGGTTTTCATTGTTCTGGGTCTTTATAGTACGTTAGACATTTGTTTTGTTAGTTTCCTACTATGGGACTTAATTTTTTTTGAAGATTTGATTTGGCGCGTTGCAAAAGCTGCTCTACCGATCCCTCCGTGCTTTCCATAATCACAGCAATTTCTTTTTGCGTCAGATCATCGTATTTGCTCAATACAAATGCTATTCGTTGTTTTTCAGGAAGTGCATCTATTGCCTTGCGTATAAGTTCATCGCGTTCTTTTTGCTCCAATAGCTGTTGCGGATTTTTGTCTTCGCTTGCCCTATTAAATAGATGCTGGAGTATATCTTCAGCAAAATGAAGAAATCCCCTGTTTTTGACTTTATTTAAATGATTGATGGAAGTATTTACTGTAATTCTGTAGAGCCAGGTTGAAAATTCAGCATCTCCGTTGAAAGTTTTGAGTGCCTGAAATGTCCGAATAAATACATCTTGTGTTAAATCCTCGGCATCCTCCTTGTTGTGCACAAAACCAATGGTAGTGCGAAACACCATGTTCTGGTATTTATCCACCAACAAATTAAATTTTGAGCTGTTACCCTCCAGTATTTCATGGATTATTTGTAGTTCAGACATGCTATATAGAATTCAATGCAGAGTATTAGACAGCAGCAGATTGAATTTCCTATGGTCAGATTCTAATTTTTACATCCCCGGAATTCTTGGGAACTTTCCAACTTTTGTGAGCTTTGAATAAATGCCCCAGACTTGCTTGATCCAGTGGCCGAAAATGGGCATAGGAATCATTATTTCCTTTTTACTATCCCTGTAAACAAAGGCTGCGCCATTGCCCATATCCATAATGCAAAGGATATTCAAATGTTCCTGATAGCCTTTGAAGTCTGTTGTCCCTTTTTCAATCTGCAGTATATTGTAAGCCGCATTGCGTCCCATTAATTCTGCAATATGCCCTTGACGGGCTGTCCAATCGGGCCCTTCGTAAGCAGCGGCATCACCAATGGCAAAAACATTTGGAAACTCCGCTACCTGATTGTAGTTGTTGATTTTTACAAAACCGGCTTCCGAAAGAGGTAAATCGGAATCTGTCAGAATAGCTGAACCTTTTGCCCCGGCAATAAACACCATCAAATCTGCTTCCAGTTTCGATTCATCTTCGAAAATCACTCCATTTTCTACAAATTCAGTTATTTTCTTTCCAAAACGCTTCTGAATATTTTGTTTTTCAAATAAGGTTTGAATTGCTTTCATCGCGTTTTTCCCCATTCTTGCGCCAGGTTCTTCCATGGGAGCAAACATGCTTAACTCGAACTTATCGCGTAGTCCTTTCTTTTTCAGATAATGATGTATATTGAAAATCAATTCAAAGCCAGGACCGCCACGTACGGCCGATTTATCCTTCGGATTCCCTCCAAAACCAATAGCAATCTTACCGGAACCTTTCAAAATCATCGCATCCAGTTTATTTCGCAATTCAAGGGATTGCTCTGGTTTTCCACAAATAGTCAGTGTGTGGTTAATTCCCTTATGCTGTATTTTATCCGCACCAAAGGCAACAACCAAATAATCATAAAGGAGAACCTGACCTTCACAAATTACCTGATTTTTAGAAGCTTGAATGCTTATAACTTTATCAATGACTAAATGGAACGGATATTTACGTTGAATCTTTTCCAGTGGAACCTTGACATCTTCAAATGTATTCGTACGTACCGGTATCCATATTGAAATGGGGTACATAAACAAATAATCCCGATCTGATAGTAACGTAACTTCAAACTGTTTACTATTTTGCAGTTCAATAACTGTTTGCACTCCGGCAAAACCACCGCCTAGAATAAGTACTTTTTTCATATCCACAAGTTGTAAATTAACTGACTATTCAGGCAAAAAATGAGTATTCCGTTGAGCTTTTTAAGAGATAGCTTTATTAAAAAACGTTAGACTTTGTATTTCAAACTACCATTGGGACAAGCAGCTACGCATTTTAAACATTTTGAACAAGAATAGCTGCTACCGGGATTTTCTTTATCCGCTTTATATAAACTGAATTTAGTAGGTTCGAGTGTAGAAATGTAGCATTCCTTGTCACAAACACCGCAGTTCTTGCAAGTGTCGGTATTTAATTTAATCTTAAAAAAAGACCATTTATTCAAAAAACCGGAAACCCAGGCAATGGGGCAACCAATTTTGTGGTATTGGTACATACTCGAAAATTGATTTTTACCACCACCGCCCATCAATACCTCCATTATAAAACCAAGCGGACACATCCAACGACAAAATACTTTTCCAAAAACTACACCAGTGCCAATTCCAAAAAGAAGTATGTACCAAAGGGATATATTTAAATAACTCATTGATAAATAAGTAATTCCACCTAAAATAGCAAGAATGATAATACGTTTTGAAATGAGAAATTTTGTCGTTTTTCTCATTTATTTCTTCAATAAAATCTCATTGATCGCTTTTACAAAAGACTCTTTAGGCATCGCACCCATGGACGTTTGAGGCTTTCCAACCATAGGACAGAAAATAATGGTTGGAATACTTTGAACACCAAAAGCAGCTGCCAGTTCCTGTTCTTTATCCACATCAATTTCATAGATGTAGATTTTACCTTTGTATTCCTTGGCTAATCCCTCCAAAATAGGAGCAATCTGTTTGCATGGACCACACCAGGTAGCATAAAAATCGATGATGCAAGGTTTATCGCCCAGATACTTCCATTCCTTCGGATTGGCTTCGTAATTGGCCACTTTGGTTAAGAATTCTGCTTTGGTTAAATGGATGGTTTCCACTTTATTTACCTGCTTAGCTTCTTTTTTAGTATCCTTACTGTTTCCTGCACAAGCTGTAAAAACAGTGGCAAGCATTATGCTTGCAAATAGTAGTTTTCTCATTTGTTAATTGGTTTATTATATGATTATTACATTATTTATATGAATTACAACTTTAATCTGTTTCCAGCTTTTTCTTTTTAAACATATCAACGATTAAATACCCCATTATTCCACCGTAAAGTATACTCATATATGGATTTGAAGTAATTGGGCAGTTACCACTGGCGCAACCTACAAAATGATAATATAAGAAACCACCAACACCACCTAACAGTATTCCCAGTATTCTTTTGAACTGTTTTTTTATATATGCTTTCATATTTTTTTGATTTAGTTTATTTCTTTGGATATCGTAATAGCTGCAATAGTCCCATCGGACACAGCTGTGGTAATTTGGCGGTATTTTTTGCTGACAATATCACCAATGGCATAAACGTCGGGCAAATTGGTTTTTCGATCTTCATCAGTCACGATATAACCCCATTTATCCAATGCTGGTAGTGTTTCACCCATCAAGGCCAAATTTGATTTAAAACCAACAAAAACGAAAACTCCATCCGATTCCAGTTCTTTCAGCTGTTTAGTTTTTAAGTCCTCCACAAAAGTGATCATTTTATCCCCCCGTTTTTCAAATTTACGAGGTTCATGTTCGTACATAACACTGATTTTATCGTTTGCCTGAAGAAGTTCTATGGCTGTTTGATTGGCCGTTAGCTTGTCAAACTGATGAATCATAGTGATTTTGCTGGCAAACTTAGTGATAAACAACGCTTCCTCAACAGCAGAGTTTCCACCGCCAATGACCGTAACCTCCTTATCCACAAAATATTTTGCATCACAGGTGGCACAATAGGAAATGCCTTTGCCTTTGTATTCGCTTTCGCCGGGAGCATTCATCGTATTTGGAGTCGTTCCGGTTGCAATGATGATGGTCTTGGCGCGAATGGTTTCCAATTGGTCAATCACGATTTCTTTTTTAACCAGATCCACTGAAGTAACATCTACCGCCACTTTCAAATCAATTCCACTTCCTTTGGCTTGTTCACTCATATAATGCGCCAACATAAAGCCTGGTTGAGGTTTATCAAAGCCCGGATAGTTTGACACCTGATGGGTGATGCCCATATAACCGCCTGGCAAAGCAGGGTCGATCAAGACTGTTTTAATTTTGGCTTGCCCCAGGTATATTCCGGCTGTCAACCCGGCAGGACCGCCACCCAAAATAGCGACATCGTACTCAGAAATCAGGGGTTTTTGTTTGGCCTTGATTTCGGTCACTTCTTCCGGAGTCAGCATCTGGTCCAAACGTTCCATGATTTCCGATTTCTTGATACCACCACTGATAATATCCAGTATTTGTTTTCCGTTTTCAAAAAATAACAGAGTCGGAGAGGAGCTTACTCCCAATTGTGCAGCCAGTTCCCGATTATCCTGACGGAATATTTTTAAAAACTTAATTTTATGACCGTATAGTTCAGCCATGGCCTCAAATTTTGGAGCCAAAGCTTCACAGGGTGCGCATTCGGTTGAATAGAAATCGATCACAACTTTGGGAGCATTTAAAACTTCTTTTTCGAAGTCGGCTGCATTAAATTCTTTCATAATCTTATAGTAATTAGATCGTTGATACGCTTAATCTTTTAAATAATATGCTGCACCCAAAGACAACAACTCATTTACCGGGCGGCAATCGGGTGAATTTACGTGACCATTTTTATTTTTGGCAACCGATGCGCAGCCACCACCACAAGCCAAAGCAACAGAACAGCTCTTGCATTCCTCAATAGTTGTAACATCGCGGTTTTGCCATTCTTCTATGACGACTGTTTTTTTGGTTACTTCCGGATAAAAAGTACCTAACTCTTCGCCTTCTTTTCCAACCGTTGCTGTACAGGAGTAAATGGTACCTGTAAAATCAAAAGCCCATTCCGTCTTGCACGCAGGACAGGAATCAAACAAAGCCATGGGTAATTCTTCGTGCTCAGATATATATTTGGCTATGGAAAAGGCCGGTTTGTAAAATTCTGCGATGTAGGGATGTTCCTGGAGTAAATCGTACAAATGCTGATACAACGTAGCCCTGTCGAAAAGCTTTTCCGGAGTGCTGTTGCAAAAATGCAATTCGTAATTCCGGCCAATCTGGGTTTTAAACAAGGGTGAACTCGTCCAGTCGCGATCGATAGCGAAACGGGAAAGCCCTGCCAGATTTTCGATATTCTCTTTGTCAACCACCATACGAAGATTTATATTGATTCCGGCCTTCAGGCAGGCTTCTACACCCTCTACAATTTTATCGAAGGTGGGTTGTTTGCCCTTGAGGTATCTGCGTCCGTCGTGTACTTCCTGAGTACCGTCCAGCGTCACCTGTACTTCGCGAATGCTGGCTGTTTTAAGCAAATCTACGTAGGAAGTCAAGGTATATCCATTGGTCACAAAGGCAACATCCAGATGGGCTTCGTTGGATTTTTTCAACAAATAAGCGATCATTTGGCGTTGATTATCACCTGGTAAAAGCGGTTCTCCGCCAAAAACAGTCATGTATGTTCGTTTACCTGCAAATTCGGTGTTGATGTAACTGAAAAAGGCATCAATAACTTCAGTGCTAACCACTTTCTGCACCGGATTATAGCCTTCCTGATAACAGTACGAGCAAGCAAAATTGCAGGAATAATTAGGTACAAAAAACAGTTGAATTTCATCTTCCTCCCGTTTTTCCGCAAAATCGAGATAAGCCAGTTTGAACGCCCGTTTTTCCTCCACCTCGTCTACCAAATATCCGCGTTGCTTAAATTCGCCGTCAGTATCCTGAAGGTTATTCAAAAGATTTACTTCTTTTTCAGAAATAATGTCTGCCGATTTATACAAAGGATTAGCGATGAAAAAATCGTTAGAATCCTTGATTGGAACGATGATGTTGTGATTGGATAAACTCATATGATAATTCTATTAATCGTTTATTTTAAGATGTTTCAATAGAGTTTAAAGGTCTAGGCGCTGATAAAAGACATACCTGAGTGTACTTTTCGTACGTGAGGATAGGCGAATAAGCAGCAACGCAGAGATTTGAGCTCTATTAAAACATCTTTTTGTAATTAGTCGTGACAACCAGCCACAATAATCGAAACCTTAGCACAGCATTGAGCTTGTTTCGTTTTGTTGTTGCTACCTGAACAACACTTTTTTTTCACTACACTTTTCATAAAACTCGTATTTAGTTGTGAATAAACGGTTTAAATATAAACCTTTTTCTTTATTTTGTTCCTGAAATCGTGAAACTTGCCACTTCGGCTTTGCCTTTTGGGTAGGGTTTCGATTCTTCCAGAATCTGAATGTCATTAAATCCTGCTTTTTCAAGCATTGTCAGGTATTCAGCCCGGGTTACGGAACCAGCCCAGCATTCTGCCACGGCAGTAGGATCATTCCGGTACTCGTCTGCAATGGGTTGTGTTGCATAAATATCACTGACCACAAAACGACCGCCAGTCTTCAGAATCCGATAAACTTCACTCCAGACAGCGGTTTTGTCAGAAGCATGATTGATGGTACAATTAGAAATAACCAAATCCACGCTGTTTAAGTTCAATGGAAGATGTTCAAGCTCAGCTTCTAAAATTTCTGCATTCGTCACCTCAAATTTATCCAGGTTCTTTCTTGCTTTGGCAATCATACCCTCGGAAATATCAATTCCATATACGTAACCGGTGCTTCCAACAACTTCAGCCAAACGAATTACATCGTTTCCGCGTCCGCTTCCCAGATCCACACATACTTCCCCGGTCGTTGCCTTGGCATGATTAATGGCACCACCGCAGGAAAGACAGCAGCTGGTTTCACTCAGAGAGGAATAACGTTCATTTATTGCTTCAGTAATCATATTTTCTGTCGTTTAGTTTGATGCAGCAAATATAAATGAATTATTTTGAATTATAATAGTATCACTCTTAAATTATTTTAATCGCACCGATTTTTTTTGTATTTTTGTGCCGGAAATACTATTTAACTCGTTCAACTATGATTTTTAAAGAAGATATGACCCCTGAATTTGCCCAGGAACTATTCGAGAACCCGGAAAAGGTCCTTCAATTTATTGCAGGAGTGAAATGGAAGGATGGTTTTGAATGCAAAAAATGCGGTCATACCAATTTTTGCGAAGGAAAATCCCCTTTTTCACGCCGTTGTACCCGTTGTAAATCGGAAGAATCAGCGACTTCGCACACTTTGTTTCACAACATCAAATTTCCGGTGAACAAGGCCTTCTTCATTGCATACAACGTTTGTATTCTACATAAAGATCTTTCATCCTACAATTATTCCGATCAGCTTGGCTTAAATCAAATGACTTGCTGGAAATTTCGAAAACGAATTCAGGACTGTGTGCTCAAACAAAGTTCCTGTGAAAAAAACAAGGTCAGCATTCAAACCATTTTATTGGCAGAATACTAACCCTGAAAATTTAAAACAAAAAGTTGAATAAATAACCTACTATCATTATTCCGGTTGCCACTATTCCGACAAAAGTCAGAATCAACGGAAGTTTCAGCACCTTTTTCAGGATGATCATTTCAGGCAAAGATAAACCAATGACTGCCATCATAAAAGCCAATGAAGTGCCTAGAGATGCCCCTTTTTCAATAAGTACCGAGACAATCGGAATGATTCCGGCGGCGTTTGAATACAAAGGTACTCCAATCAGAACAGACAAAGGAACGCTGTACCAGGCTGTTTTTCCCATCAATGCAGCCATAAAATCTTCGGGTACATAACCATGTGCTCCGGCACCAACTGCTATACCAACGGCCACATAAATCCAGACTTTGCTCACGATTTCTTTGACAGCATCGTAACCAAACCGAATACGGTCAGCAAATTTTTGTTTTTCTTCCCCTTCACCAATATTGCCCATTTTTGTAGTATACACCCAATCCTGAACCCAATGTTCCAGCTTTAGTTTACCGATTACCCATCCGGCAATAATAGCGATGGTCAAACCTGTTAAAACATAAATCACGGCTATTTTCCACCCAAACATTCCATACAGCAAAATCACAGCCACTTCATTGATCATGGGAGCTGCAATCAAAAAGGAAAACGTTACGCCCAACGGTACACCTGATTCAACAAATCCAAGAAACAGGGGAATGGCCGAACAAGAACAAAAAGGAGTGACAATTCCCAGCAAGGAAGCAAGTATATTACCGACAAAAGTGGACTTTCCCTCCAATATCTTCTGAGTTCGCTCTGCCGTAAAATACGAACGAATGATACCTACGAAAAAAATGATCAATGTGAGCAACATCAACACTTTAGGCAACTCAAAGATAAAAAAACGAAGAGCTTCCGTGAGGTGCAAACCCTTTTCCATACCAAACACAGTATCAACAATCCAGTCCGTTCCAGCTTGCAAATAGTGATAGATCAAATACCAGACAGGTAGAAGAGCTATAGGAAAGGCAATTTTTTTATTTAATTTCATTTCGTAAATAAACGAACTATTCGTTCAAATTTTTTAAAGGTAAAATACTAGGATGTAATAGACGCCAACACCGATAAACACTACACCAACCACACGCCTGAACCAACGTTCAAAAGTTTTGATGCGGTTGTACAATTTACCTACATTTCCTACTGCAAAAGCAAGCAGCCAGGCAAAAATAATAACCGGGATACCCGTTGCTATTGCAAACAAAACAGGTAAATACAAACCACTTGGGCTTGCTATGGTCATTGGAATTAGCATAGCAAAATAGAGTACGCCGCTGTACGGGCAAAAGGCCAAAGCAAAAACCATCCCTAAAAGCAGAGAACTCCAATAGCTTCCTTTCCCATTATTTCCGATTTTCTCCGTTAGTTTGCTGAAACCGGGAAATCCGATTTTAAGAATTCCCAACATAAACAAGCCAATCAAAATAAGTACAGGACCAAGGACTTTTTCACCCCAACCTTGAAAAAGCATGGTAATGTCCATTTTACTGGCACCGAAATAGATCAGCAAAGCCAGTCCGGTGTAACTTATCACTCGTCCAAGTGTATAAATGAGTCCATTCCTAAAAACGCGCTTACTATCTTCCAGATCCCGACTGATAAAACCTATAGCGGAAATGTTGGTAGCAAGAGGGCAGGGGCTGATGGCTGTCATCAGTCCAAGCACTATGGCTGTTAAAAAGGCATACTGAGAATGATCCAAAAGACTTTGAAGAATTTCCATCAATCCTTATTTAATCAAGGGATCAATGGTCTTTTTCAACTCTGCCTTCCATTTTTCCGGATTGCTTCTGGCGTACATAAAACCCTGAGAAGTCAAGTCTGTTTTTTTAGTACCTTTAATAACCAAAAGACTTTGACCTTCTGCACCACATTTTTTAGCAATTGCTGCGCTGCTTGCTTCATCCAGATTATATCCCTTAAAAGTTATTTTCCCACTCTTCACCTGTTCAGGATAAAGCTCCTCAATGGCTTTTTTTGACTCAGTTTCTACTGCATTGCAAGTGATGCAACGACGGGTAAAATGAAAATAATAGACTTCTATCTTGTTCGATACAGTCGTTTTGACTTGCTCTTTGTTGGAACTCTGAGCATTACATGAGATACAGCCCAGCATCATCATCAGGGCAAAACTTACTAAAAAAATCTTTTTCATCGTATGTATTTTTAAATTCCTAAAGCTGTTTTAATTTCCTGTGCAGAAGGGACTCGACCCTTGATGACCACATTCCCATCCACCACTAATGCCGGTGTTGACATAATGCCATACTTCATAATTTCCATGATGTCTTCTACTTTAGTCACTGTAGCATCCACTCCATTTTGTTCAATAACTTCGCGGGTTAATTTTTCAAGTGTTTTACACTTGGAGCAGCCGGTACCCAGAATTTTAATTTCCATTTTTTATTATTTTTTAGTTTCACAAGTTCCAGGACTGACCCGTACAAAAAACTGATCCATCATCTGTTTTGCTTCTTCCCAATTCGCGCGGTTTATGCAGTATTTAATGTAGGGTGGATTGATTTCGCCCTGAATCAAACCAGCGCGTTTCAATTCTTTCAGATGTTCCGAGAGGGTAGAGCGTGCAATGGGTAAGTTTTCAGCCATATCGCCGCTGTAGCAACATTTATCGATGTTTTTTACCAGATAATCCAGAATGTAAACCCGTACCGGATGTGAAAGAGCTTTCGCATAACGGGCCAGTTTCTTGTGGTGATCTGTGTTGAAGAGTTCAGGTGCAGGCATTGTTTTAAATCATTTCGTATTTTTACGAAACAAATGTAGGTAAAAAACAGAAGGATGCAAATTTGTGAAGATTTATTTTTTGATTTCTGGTAAGGAACGTTGATATTCTTCCCACAAAGATTGAGCAGAAACACCATAAAGCTGTTGACAAACTAAATCCAACGACCAACTATCCACCACTTTAGCCGATTTATTCAATTTCTGAAGAAAATCAACATCTTTGGTTTTACGGATCCATAAGTAGAAAAAACCGGTTGTATTGTATCCATCCAGAAAGCTTCCACCGGCACGTGCATATCTCACAGGGTTAAAACCACCTGTCAATAATCTGGCAAGATCGGCTGTGCCTTCCACATAGCCGGTAGATTCACTTTGCTTACCGTATTCCCCTGCATTTTTGGGGTAATTCTGATAGCAATGCGTTAACTCGTGACACAAAATGCCATAAATCTCATCTGCAGCAGCGTCTTCTGAATGTTCCTTCGCAAACGTATTCAAATAATTCATATCAAAACCGATAGTCACGTTGGGAATAGTAGCGTTTGCATACGACAAATAGCCACCCTCCGCTAAAATGTATTTCAATTTTCTCACATTGTGCTCATTGGCTTCATCCACTGTCCGGTACAACTTTTTGGATATTTCCAGGCAGCAACTTTGAATATAACCCGATAGGCTATCAAAACCCTTCTTTTTAATTAATGCCAGGTATTTTTTATACCCTGGATTTCTGGTATTGGAACATTCCAGATAGATGGTCGGATAAATAAATGCCGACCAGTCGTTGATGTCTTTGATGGATACATTGACCTTCTTTTTAGACGTTTTTTTTCCGTTCCTGGCAACTAATATCAGTTGATAGTTTCCTGGTTTTTCGTAGGTAACTTTTGGATTAAAGTCGCGGCTTTTAACTGGATTACCCCCATTAAAAGTCCAGAAATAGGAGGTTGCATTTAATGATCCATTCTCTAATAAAATCGTATCTTTCGTGACCAGGTATGATTTAACAGCAAAATCTGCAACTATGTCTGTGAAAGGTTCCCCTTCAACACCAACTAATTCAATTTCGGATAACTGTAAAACAGGACCGCTTGTATTGGTCATCGATAACCTATAATACATGTAGGACGTTTTATTCCCTTTTATTAAATACTGCTGCTTCATTCCCCGGGTTGGAAAATTTTCTTTTTGCCTGCTATCTATTTTGTAAAAAGTAATGCCATTGTTCGAACCCGACAAATCCCAATTCATTGGGTCTCGTTCCTCATAATCATTACCGGATGTGATGGTATAACTTGTTAGTATGTAAGGTTTCGGTGATTTATATTGCACCCAGGCAGATGGATGGAAGGTTAACATCTTTGTTTCTGAAGAACTGTCAAACAATTTATTCACAGATTCGCCTTCGGGGGAATCATCGTATTGCGCCGAAATTTTTCCACCGGAAATATCTGTAAATTCGACTTCAGTTTGAGCTTTAATAAAAAAGCTAAAGGATACAAATAGAAGGAATAGGAAGCTGTGTTTTTTCATACATTTTGTAATAATTGATCAAATATTACGATTATTATTTAAGGAGGTAAATAGTTGTTGAAAACAAAAAAACCTCTTTATAAACGCTTTAATAAGCAGTCTATAAAGAGGCTTGTGCCCAAAACAGGACTCGAACCTGCACAACCTTGCGGTCACTAGTCCCTGAAACTAGCGTGTCTACCAATTTCACCATTTGGGCTCAGGGATAATACTTTTTTTATATATAATAATGTGCTCAGGATGAGACTCGAACTCACACAGGCTAACGCCCACCACCCCCTCAAAGTGGCGTGTATACCAATTTCACCACCTGAGCAAATACATTTTATACTAAAAAAGCGACCTCCGTCGCTCTCTTTGAGCGAAAAACGGGACTCGAACCCGCGACCCCGACCTTGGCAAGGTCGTGCTCTACCAACTGAGCTATTTTCGCATTATTTTGTTTGGTATAAAAACGGAATCTCTATTCCGTTGTACCTTGCCAAGGTCTGATACCGTTTACACGGAAGAGGGCAAGGTCGTGCTCTACCAACTGAGCTATTTTCGCATTATTTTGTTGCAAAAAACGAGAACACTTTCTCGCTGCTGACGTAAGACTCTCAACCGAGTGATATGTTGCGTTTGCGGGGACAAAAGTACGCTAAATTTTGAATATTGCAAGAGGTAGAGCATAATTTTTTCGCAAAAAACAACACTTTTGTTATTCGGTCCACCGTCAATCCATCCGACTTTTATAGTCCGAATAATCGAACTCTCTCCAAATCAGATTTTTCCCTTCCAAAGTTTGGCAAACCAATGCCGGGTGGGAAATACCGTTAAACATAGTCGTTTTTACAATGGTATAATGAATCATATCCTCAAAAACGATGGAATCGCCAATTTTCAAGGGATTTTCAAAACTCCAGTCACCCATATAGTCACCGGCAAGACAACTATTGCCGCCCATACGATACGTCGGCTTGCCTTCAACAGCATCCGTGGCTCCAATAATTCGCGGTTTATAGGGCATTTCCAAACAATCAGGCATGTGGCAGGCAAAGGATACATCCAAAATAGCCGTCTGTATACCCTTATTTTCGACGACATCTACCACGGTCGACAACAGATAGCCTGTTTCCCAGGCAAAGGCACTACCGGGCTCTAAAATAAGCTGAATGTGCGGATACCTGAACTGAAACTCCTTTAAGACTTTGATCAGATGTTCCACATCGTAATCCTTGCGAGTCATCAGGTGGCCACCACCCATATTCAGCCATTTAATTTGCGGTAAAAACCGGCCAAAGTGTTTTTCCACTTCCAACAGCGTTTTTTCCAGCTCGAAGGAAGACGATTCACACAAGGTATGAAAATGCAGACCTTCTACGCCATCGGGAAGCCTGTCGCCCAGCAATTCGGAAATGACTCCAACCCGGGTGCCTGGTGAACATGGATTGTACAAATCTGTTTCAACGCTGGAATATTCAGGATTGATGCGCAGACCACAGGATATTTTTCGTTCCTGAAAAGCCTGAACGGAGGGATTAAACCGTTCAAACTGATTGAGGGAATTAAACGTGATGTGACTGCTGTATTTTAAGATGGTCGGAAAATTAGTTTCCGTGTAAGCTGGTGAATAGGTATGTGCCAGATTTCCCATTTCCTCAAAGGCCAATTGAGCCTCAAAAACCGAGCTCGCGGTGGAATAGGAGATGTATTCCCGAACTATGGGAAACGCTTTCCAGAGGGCAAAAGCCTTGAAAGCCAGAATTATTTCTGCACCTGAACGTTCCTTAACCGATTTTATCAGACGCAGATTCTTGCGTAAAAGGCTCTCGTCCAAAACGTATGCAGGGGAGGTTATTTCTTTGAAATCAATCATACTTTTTATTCTATGATGGAAAAACGTGCAAATTTAAGCAATAATTTCTTGTGTCCTGAATTTTCAAATTCCACATCGATTTTAGCGTTGTCATCCAGACCTTCGATGGCACAAACCTGACCTTTACCAAACCGTTCGTGCAAAATAAAACCACCCACTTTTAAACCCGAAGTATCTGCCGGAGTATCGGTTAAAATTGACGGCGCTGGCTCCGTTTTGGGAAGTTTTGTTAGCTTTTTTCCCGAATTACCAGCCAATGGTATAGGTGGTAAAGACGTATGAACCGGCGTTTTATCCTGCCAGGAACGCTTCTCTTCTTTTACACCACCATATTTGGATGACTTGTTGTAATAATTGCCCGATTCCCGTTCAAAAGTACTGTTTGTCGTGGATGAAAATTGCGATGCTTCCGTTGGGTAATCCAATAAATTTGGATCCAGATCCTTAAGAAAACGGCTTGGTCTGGTAAAATTATTCTGACCATTTCGAAAGCGGCTTTTGGCATAACTCAGCATACAAATGCTTTCAGCGCGCGTAATGGCCACATAAAGCAACCGGCGTTCTTCTTCCAGCGCTCTTTCTGAGTCCAGGCTGTGAGCAGAAGGGAAGATTTCTTCTTCCAGACCGGCCACAAAAACATTCTTAAATTCAAGCCCTTTGGCAGCGTGAATGGTCATCAGGGTTACGCGTTCACCTTCTGCATTTTTATCCTCATCCTGATCGGTGAGTAAGGACACTTCCGATAAATAATCCATCAGCGAAATGGCTTCGTTTCCTTCCTCAATGCGGGATTGACAAAAATCGTGCATACCCGTTAGCAAAGCCTGAATATTTTCTTTGCGGCTTAAATTTTCGGGTGACTGGTCTTCACTGACATCCCGTAAAATGCCCGATTCACGGATGAGTTGTTCGGTGAGTTCGTAGACATTTTTCTCATAAACCAGTGGTCGGTATGTTTCAATAAAAGCTTTAAATCCTTCCAGCTTTTTAGTTGTGCCAGAGTTGATTTGAACATCAAAAGAAGCTGGATTTTCAAGTACCACCCAAAGGCTGATTCCCCGATCGGATGCTGCATGAATCATTTTCTGCATCGTTGTTTCTCCAATGCCCCGGGCCGGATAATTCACGATTCGCTTGAATGCTTCCTCGTCGTCCGCATTCAGAATGAGACGCAAATAGGAGATCACATCCTTGATTTCCTTGCGCTGATAAAAGGAGAGGCCTCCATAAACCCGATACGGAATATTCCGTTTTCTCAAAGATTCTTCAAAGATTCTGGACTGAGCGTTGGTGCGGTAAAGTATCACAAAATCATTGAAACTGTCGAAATGACTGAGCCGGATTTCACTGATTTTATTGGCAACCAGAAATCCTTCCTCCAGGTCTGAATACGCACTAAGTACTTTTATTTTATGACCTATTTCCTTTTCCGAGAAAACATGCTTCTGAATTTGGCCCTTATTTTTGGAAATCAGGCTATTGGCGGCATTTACAATGGTTTGAGTGGAACGATAATTTTGTTCCAGCTTGAAAAGTTTCCCTTCGGTATATGTTTTCTTGAAATTCAGAATATTGTCGATGTTGGCCCCCCGAAAGGAGTAAATGCTTTGAGAATCATCGCCGACCACACACACGCGGTGGTGTTTTTCAGCCAGTTTTTTCACAATCAGATATTGAGAAAAGTTCGTATCCTGATACTCGTCTACCAGAATAAAACTGAATCTTTCCTGATAACTGGCCAGAATTTCTGGATGATCCCTGAAAAGTATGTTGGTCTGAAAAAGCAAATCGTCGTAATCCATAGCAGCTGCCAAACGGCAGCGCACCACATAACGCAAGTATATCTCCTTGATTAAAGGCTTCTTACTAATGATATCCTCTTTGATTCGTTCCGCATTTCCGGCATAGGCTTCGGGTGAAATCAAATCGTTTTTGGCCGATGATATTCTGGCCTGGACCGCTTTCACTTTATAGATTTTGTCGTCTAGCCCCATTTCCTTACAAATGGTTTTTATCAGACTTCGGCTGTCGGCTGAATCGTAAATCGTAAAGCCTGAAGGAAAACCAACGGCTTCGGATTCAGCTCTGAGAATACGGAAGAAAATGGAGTGAAACGTGCCCATCCAAAGTCTGGATGCGGCCTGTGGGTCTACCAACGTGGAAATCCGTTCTTTCATTTCACGGGCAGCCTTATTGGTAAAAGTCAGCGCCATAATGGTCCAGGGTTGCAAGCCGCTTTGGAGCAGATATGCAATCTTATGAGTCAGTACACGCGTTTTGCCGGAGCCAGCTCCAGCTATGATTAAAGACGGCCCGTCGTTGTAAAGAACTGCAGACTTTTGGCTATCATTCAGAGTTTCAAGGAGATCTTTCACTATAGTTTGAACAAAAATTAGTTCTCAAATGTAGCCCAAAATCTCTAAAGCCCCAAGGGGAAAGTTGGTAAATTAGGAATTAAAAGAAGAGCTATTAAACAAAATGAACTTGACTTAGCTCATTGGCAAAACTATGAAGTTTTTTTTCAATTTTCTCCACCGTTTTCTGACTGGGTTTACGATGCCCGGTTAAGTAATGACTCAATTGTCCCTGATTGATTCCTGTCAGTCTTTCTAAACCTGCCAAAGATAAAATAGTGGAATAATATTGCAGAAAGGAGGGTACATCGTATTTAAAAATAAACTCCAACTCAGTAAATTTCTTTCCGGCATCTTTGTAATATGCTTTCATCTCTGCATATGAATTGCAGAAATCGTCGATAGTTTCTTTAACGGATGCACCATCTCCAATCAGCCCAAAACCCAAATTATCAGCATCCATAAAGGCGGAATAGGAACCGTCAGTGCCTCGTTCGATGTTTACATTCACTTTCATAGTTGCTTTCTTAGAGTATTTTTAAAGTTTAACACCAGAAACCCGGCTTATACTTTTTAAAGTCCCTTTTTTAACTTCTTCACTTTTATGGTGACTAAGTTGAAATTCTTTATCTAAAATAGGACTGTACTAAATCGGATGTTTTTTACCATCCCTCAAATAGTATCAACCATGTTTAGCCACTTTCTTCTCAACTTCCGAATATTTCATTTTATATTCGTTTGAAAAGAGATCGACAAAGATATTAATATTAATATCATTTTATACTGTTTTTACTGAACAATAGGCATAATTGAACTTTTTATTTTTCCAACTATTATTCAGCAAATATACTATTAATATTAAAAATACATTAAATTTATATTTATTTTAAACCACTACCGTTCTCTCCAGCTTCACATCCACATTCACATCCTTCATCCTCACAATCCGCCCAGGAGCACCGACAACGGTGCAATCCGACGGTATATCGTGCATAATGACAAACGTTTCGGCTCCAATATTTACGTGATCCCCAACCGTTATCGGACCCAGCAAAGTGGCTCCCGTCCCTATTAAAACATTATTTCCTACCGTTGGGTGCCTTTTAACCTGGTGCTTTCCAGTACCACCAAGCGTCACATTGTGATAGAGCGTACAATTCTCTCCAACTTCGGCCGTTTCACCGATCACCAGACCTATACCATGATCGATAAACAAACCTTTCCCAATTTTAGCACCCGGATGTATTTCAATACCCGTTAAAAACCGGGCTGTTTGCGAGATGAATCTGGCACAAAACCGCAATTTTATCCGATACAAAGGATGGGATACATACCGATGGATAGCAATAGCGTGAAGTCCTGGATATAAAATAAATTCCAGCCCTTTGGATGCAGGATCATTTTTCAGGATGGCTTTGATATCATTAAACATAGTTGGTTTTTATTCGTTAAAAATTAGTTTTCATGTTCATGCCTGTGGTGCAGATCCGGGTAATGAAGATGCTCGTGTTCCATAGGTTCGTGTGTGTGGCTGTGAGAATGTCCCTTACCTGCAAGCACTTCTGCACCTTCGTGGGTATGATTATGGTGTCCATCCGTATGTTTATGGTAATGAATGTGTTCCATTGCAACATGAGAATGTATGTGCCTGTGAGAAATCGTATTGGAAACGATCACAGCCAAAGCCAAAAGTCCGATTGAAATCAGATGAACCCATTGAAAGGAATCCTGAATGAAAATATAGGAAACAACCACCCCCCAAAATGGCGCAGTTGAAAATAAAATCTGGCTTCTCGTTGCGCCAATGTTTTGAGCAGAAGTCACATAAAGCACAATACTCAAACCATAGGAGAAAGTTCCGACTAACAATGCGATAGCCACATTGCCAAATGACACGGTTTGAGTAGCAATCAGACAGCCGATAATCAGGTTGACTGAACCCGCCACCATTCCTTTTACGAACGTAACAGCCTGCGGGGAAGCCCCATCGGTGAGCGCGGTTAAATGGTTGTCTATTCCCCAGCAAAAACAGGCTGCGGTTATCAATAAGGCTGAAGTAATGCCGCTCATACCTTCGCCATAGGACGTGATGACACCGGCTACGACCGTTAAAAGCACACCCATCCAGGTCATTTTATCCAGCTTATCTTTAAAAAATAAGATACCCAGAATGGCCGTCGCAACAAGTTCCATGTTTAACCAGATAGAAACAGAAGCCGCATTGGCAGCCTTTAACCCAATCAACAAAAGCAAAGGCCCCAGAAAACCACCAAAAAATACAATTCCCAGGGTCTTGGTTTTATTTCCCGATTGGAAAAGCATTTTCACCTGACTATCTTTCCTTAAAATAAAAGGTACCATGGCCAAACCAGCCCCCAAATAAAGCAAACCGGCCAACTGGAACGAGTTTAATCCTCCCAAAAGCAATTTACTAAATGGTGTGGCTATTCCGAAGAGTAAGCCGGAAAGAAGACCGGTTATGATTGCCAGACGTTTCATTGAAAAAATGGTGTACCTAAAATTTCATTTCTTTAAGAAAGCCTAAAAGTACAAACAAATTCTTTCAGATGAATACTGATCACATCACTAAGACCTATTTAGAAGCCACCACCAACATTTCAAAATCCTCTGTAGTCAACTCCTTCCTGCTATAAGCACCTAATGTCGCACCAAAAATACCAACCTCCTTAAAACCAACCGACTTCAGCAGCCAAGTTATCTCTGAGGGCACATAGTAGCGTTCGTTGCATTCCAACTCCAGCGTATTACCCAAATCATCCACAAACGAGGCTAAGCTTGTATCCCGAAACGTCATCAGGTCAAAGGTTAGTTCTTCAGAAGTAGAAGTACCTTCCTTTTTTTCTTGATTTTCCATAAATTCCTTAACTGAATGAAATAGCGGAAACAAACCGTTTAACGTGGTGAAAATCAGCTTACCTGTGTCAGTCAATGATTTAGATGCGTTCTGAAGAATCTGAAAATTCATTTCATCCGTTTCCATTAAAGGAAAAGCTCCTTCGCAAAGCATGACGGCCAGATCGAATTCCTTTGAGAAAGGTAGATTTCTGGCATCCTGCTTCTGAAAAACGACTGAAAGTTTTAAATCTGACGCTTTGGACAAAGCCTTTTTCAACATAGATTCAGATAAATCAATACCAGTGACAGCATATCCTCTGCGTGCAAGCTCAATAGAATGTCTGCCGGTACCACAACCAATATCCAGTATTCGGGTCAACTTATTAAACCCGATTTCCGTTTCAATAAAATCACATTCACCTAAGGTGCCTTGTACGAAAACTTCCTGATCGTATTTTGATCCGTAATTTTCAAATAATTTTTCATACCAGGGTTTCATAACATACCGTTTTTAAAGGGTTATATAAAATGGAAAGATCTTTTCAAAAATAGCTTTAATTTCATTTTTTTAGCAAAATCATCATCCTTTTTTTGATTTAATTGTTATATATTCGTTGCACTATGATTCCTTAGATTTAGAGTTTTCAATACTATTATTGTTTAACTAAAAAAATAATCAAAATGAACTTTGAACTTCCTGTTTTGCCCTTTGCACCAAACGCATTGGAGCCTGCTATTAGTGAACTAACTCTTGGATTCCATCATGGAAAACATCATCAAACCTACGTTGACAATTTGAATAAATTTGTTGTGGGTACTACGTTTGAGAATATGACTCTGGAAGAAATTGTCAAAAATGCTCCCGATGGCCCAATTTTCAACAATGCTGCTCAGGTTTGGAATCATACTTTTTATTTTGAAGCTTTGGGAGCCCCTGAAAAAAATACACCAGCTTGTAAAGCCATTACCGATCAATGGGGTAGCTTTGAAACGTTCAAGGACGAATTCAGTAAAGCCGCTATTGGTCTTTTCGGATCTGGCTGGCTTTGGTTGGTCGAAAATAAGGAAGGAAAACTCCAGATCATTCCCGAAAGTAATGCAGGAAACCCCATGCGTAAAGGTTTAAAACCACTTTTATGCTTTGATGTTTGGGAACACGCCTATTACCTGGATTATCAAAACAAACGAGCCGATTATGTAAAAAATCTGTGGGACATTCTAAATTGGGAGGTTATTTTGAAACGATTTTAAACGATTTTCATTCTTATATACAAATCAGACAGTTGCAAACTATGCAGCTGTCTTTTTTTATACCTGAACTTAAAAAATAATCCTTCATTTATGCAACTATCTGCTAATTTTGACGTTTATACAAAAAAGTAAAAAAATACACCGATGAAAACTGAAAATGACAATCCTGAAATGTTGTATGTGAAAGATAATAACGCTTTTACAGATATATTTTTTTTAATTCTTTCGTGTATTATTGCCGGTTTTCTGATTAAAATTCCTGCAATATTCCCTTTAAATGAAACAGAACCCATTTTCTATGAAAGAAATGCTGGCTTAATTGTTCTGTTGGGGGTGTCGATGTATACGATGTTGATAAAAGGTCTTTTTAAAAAACCAGGAGTGTTTATCTTTTTTGGTGCTTTTGGTTTGTCTGCTCTCTATATAAATATCTTACCCATCCTCATAAATAGCAGTTCTATTGATTTGGCATATTTGCATTTGCCACTTTTACTTTGGTGCATATTCGGGTTCATTTATGGTGGGTTTGATAGCAAGGATTTAACCAAGCGAATGGAGTATATTCGATTCAACGGCGATTTGATTGTTTTAACGACTCTAATTTTGATAGCAGGGGCACTCTTTGCTGCGATTACCGGAAACCTTTTTAAAGTTATTGGCATAGATATTATGCAATTTTATCCAAATTATATCGTGGTTTGGGGATCGGTTTCTGCACCAATTCTAGCCACGTACATCATTCGAAATTATCCTGCTGCAACAAACAAAATTGCGCCGATAATTGCCACTATTTTTAGTCCGGTTGTACTTGTTACCTTATTTGTCTTTTTGTGCGCCATTCCTTTTGGAGGGAAAGATCCGTATAAGGATAGGGACTTTCTATTGATGTTTAATTTGATGTTGCTAGGAGTGATGGCACTTATCGTTTTTTCGATAGCAGAAACAGGAGTGACGAAGAATCGGAAATTTAATACGATTGTTCTTTTAGCGCTCGCCATGGTAACGCTTATCATTAATTTAGTGGCCTTGTCAGCAATTTTGTACCGATTGGGAGAATATGGATTTACGCCAAACAGGGTTGCTGTTTTAGGTTCTAACCTACTGATATTTATTAATTTGATATTGATCGCAATTGATTTGTTTAAAGTCAATTTTAAAAATGCGGAGATGAATAGGGTAGAGTTGACAATTTCCAGATATTTGCCGTTCTATGCAATCTGGACCTTGTTTGTGACGTTCGGATTTCCGGTGATGTTTGGATATAAGTAAGGTTGCTTACATGAAAAGCAGCTTAATGCCAATTAAAATCATTAAAGCAAAGTCAATCCACAAAAAATAATCTTTCTTTTGTTTCCATTTCTGAATTTCTGTCAACGTTTCAGTTAAGGCCAGGATGGATTCTTCTGTCTTTGCCAGTCGCTTTTTTTGAGCAAAGAGTTGGCTGGAAGATTCCTTTAGCAGTTCATCCTTAAAACCTTTGAATTCTTTATTCAGTGCTTCAATACTTTTTGAATTTTCTAATTCCCAAGCTGTAAACTTATTCTGCAATTCGTCCTGTGAAAGTGCCTGAGCTGTCAAATCATTTTCAAGGTCGGATGATTTGGTGTTTTTAAGATTTAATAATTTTTCCAGCAAGGAATCCTGATTGATTTTCACTTGATCAATCTTATCCTGGACTTTCTGCAATTTTTCAAGAACTTGCATATCAATATCTTGGTTCATAGTAACTTAAGGTTGGGTATTACTAAGCATTCTTTCAAAACGCTTTCAATCAGAACAAAAGTAGCATTATTTTCTATTAGTCGTTCTGTTTCTAAATGACAAATCGATTATATTTTAGAAACTCCAACGCAACCTGCCAAAACCGGCATAAGTGTTACCAATATTTCCGTACTCACTACCTTTTTTCCCAAGTAAAAGTTGCCCCGTAAGCATGAATTCGAGGTTATCCTGTAAGGAAATGGTTGCTGATGGACCTAGATAGGAAGAACCGTCCGAAGGGTTTAACATACAAGCAAAATTTAGGTTTAATATTGGGTTGACAGGGTAGGAGACTTGCCCGAATATTTCGTATTTTCCAATGGAAAGATTTTTGGCACTCATATTATTCGTGGGATTGAGCAGGGAAAGTCCCGATCCGGAAACAGTCGTTCCTGAGCTGTTGAATAAAAAAGCGGAATGAATATATAAGGAATTTTTAAAGCTATAGTCGGCTGAAACAGTAGCTGAAACAGCTGTTTTCGATATACTTTCCTTACCGGCTAAAGGGGTGAAATAGCTACCTTCTCCACGAAAAGAGACTTCTCCAATAGAACCGGACCAACCACCACCAAGTATGAAGTCGTTTTCATTTTTTCCACCGATGAACTGAATATCGTAATCAAGGATATTGAACAGATACCTGGCAGCTGCTGTAGTGTTTCCATCCTTATCGCTTTTGAGGGCCACATCCAGACTGGATGTTCCGGAAGTGTACCAGGTTAACAAAAGGGCATCGCTGCCAGGGCGTTCTTCGTAATCAAAGTCAATATATGAAAAGGCATTGAACAGGTCGTTGGGATTCCAAACCAGATTGATGCCCCAATTGATGCGCTGACGACCGGCTCGAAACTGGAAATTATTCCAGGTATAGTCCATGTAAAAGCGGTCTATTGAAGTATTTAAAAACCAATTGTTTTCTGTTGCCAGATTCCATGACATATCAACTATACCATTGTCTGCTCCCATCAGTGAAGCGTAACCTGGAATGTCACCGATCATTCGTCCTGAAATCAATCGATTACGCACTCCAAGTTCAAAACGTAGGTTTTTTAAGGCTTGCCAATCCAGATTCAGGCGGTTATGCATCAGATTATAGGTGGTCCATTGAAATGATTTAGTTGTATTTATATAAATGGGCTTTTCCAGATAATAAAGTCCTTGCATATCTTTGACATAACCGGTCAGCGTTAGCTTTTGGGCGTTAAGTCCGAAAAAATTTATGACCATCAAAAAAATCAAGCCGACTCGTTTCATTTGCACAAATAATTAATGGTTTTCAGAAATCCGGTCATCCTTGACAATTTTGCCATCCTCCAGAACGATGATGCGGTGGGCCTTATTCATCACTCGCTGGTCATGGGTGGAAAATATAAACGTGATGTTTTCCCTGTGATTCAGATCTTCCATCATATCGAGCAATTTTGCTGTTGATTTGGAGTCCAGGTTGGCGGTTGGCTCGTCGGCAATAATAAATTTGGGTTTTGAAGCCATTGCCCTAGCCACAGCCACGCGTTGCTGCTGGCCACCGGAAAGCTGATTTGGGCGGCTGTTCATGCGGTCTCCCAAACCCACTTGCGTAAGAATTTCACGGGTGCGGATATCGATAGCCGTTTTGGAAGCGCCCTTCATTTCCATGATGAAGGACACATTTTCATAAGCAGTCAAAACCGGAATCAGGTTGTAGGACTGAAACACAAAACCGATGTTGTTTAGTCTGTAATCAATCAAACGTTTAGGTGAAAGCTTGGTGATGTCTATATTTTCGACCAGAATAGTACCCGAAGTTGGCTCATCCAGACCACCTATGAGGTTCAGCAAAGTTGTTTTTCCTGAACCGGAAGGGCCTACAATAGCAGTAAATTCACCTTTTTCGATGACCAGATCCACATGATCGACAGCCGTAACCTGAACAGCGGTGTTGCTGTATATTTTGACCAAGTCCTTGATTTCAATGACATTCATAGCTTACTATTTTTAATTATCAGTTCGAATAGCTTCCACCGGATTCAGTTTCAGCGCTTTCTTTGCCGGAATAATAGAAGACAAAATACCTGTGACTACAACGAGTAAAGTAATACCAATAAAGTAGTTAAAGGTAATTCTTGGATAAACGATGGCCGGCCAGCCCATAGCTTCGAAACCTTCTCCGACAGAAGAAAAATTGAGGCCTGTGTGGCTGGTAATTAAAATAGCCAACCAACCCAGTAACATTCCAAATACAGCACCAACCATCGTCAGAAAAACCGTTTCCAGCATGATCATGTTGAAAACCCGCTTGTGATTCATTCCAATGGCCATCAGCATACCTAGCTCCTTGGTTCGTTCCAGAACAGCCATCAGCATGGTATTGATTATTCCGAATGCCAGAGCAAACAGGATAAAGCCCATAATGATGTAATTGTACACATCCATAAATTGAACGATAAATCCAGCATCCGGAGCCAATTCCATCCAATTCAGGACGCTCATTTTTGGAAAATGTTTCTTAATATCTGTTTGATTAAGAATGGTTTGAGAATCTTCTTGTAGTAAAACACCTATTTCATGAAATTCATCGGAACCAAGTCCGGCCACCTGAGCAAGGTCTTTTTGAAGCACAAAAGCATTGGCCTGATCAAACATACTGTTGCTGGTATGAAAAATACCGCAAACCCTGAAAGTCTGATTCAACAAGTCACCCTTTTTGTCTGTAAAAGTAAAAACGATTTTTGATCGAAGGCGAAAATGCTCTGAAACCTGAATGATAGCTGGTCCATATTTTGAGACTTCTTTTCGACTCAGGTATTTTTCAACATTTTTTTTAAATAGATTTTTGGTGTTGAAACGAATGTTCAGGACGGGTTTCAATTTTACAATGACTTCTTCAGGTACTTCTGCTTTTCGCAAGATGTACATTTGATTATCAGATAGTTGAAAGCTATTTATCCGGAGTTGTTCCGCTGTTTTTTCACTGATTACGATGGGATAGGAGCCTGCATTCTCAAAGAAATTCCCACCGTTCGGTATAATTTGCGTATAAAGTTCCGAAACCTGCTTTTCTTTTTCCACATCGATGCCCTGCAACATCAATGCCGTATTTCCTCGAGAAGTGGCTGCCATGGCCATCAATTTGATGCGTTTGCTAAAAGCTTTAACCTCCGGTTTCTTTTCCAGATAGCGGCTGATTACTTCTATTTCTGGAATCGTATTGCCAATTTCCTCGTTGTTGAGATAGTCTGGATTATGCATCTTTAAATGAGAATCTTCCGTGTGAATCACCACTTTAACACGTTGATCTACCCATCCGATGATCAGACCCGTCGTGAAGACTCCGGCTGTTGTCCCCAACATGACGGAAGCAATCACAATGAAGCTTCGTTTCCGGTTACGCCAAACATTTTTCCAGGCTATTGACCAAATCATTTTAGTTCGTTTTAGGTATTAATTTCCGTGGAGTGCCTGCGTGACATTGAGTTTCATAATGCTTCGTACTGGCAGATAACTCGCAAGTATCACCATTAAAAAAATGACGACTCCCTGCAAAAAGAAATAACTGTCAAACAAAGCGGTGGGCATTACCGGGTCAAATCCCATATCAATATACATTTTTGCCATATCTCCAGTCATGGTATAGGGGTAATAATGACCCAAAATAATACATGGCGCAACGGCAAGCATTCCAAGTGCCGTACCGATAAAACCGATAAAAAGCATTTCAATAGTCACAATTGCAGCCAATTGCCCACGTTTCATGCCTATAGCCACCATCATACCAAATTCCCGCCAGCGCTCTGAAATCATCATTTGAACCGTTCCAAAGACACCAAAGAAAATGATGATGTACAAAACGGCCAAAAACAGCAATCCACTTTGACTGTCACCTTGTATCTGCTGTTTTAGCGTCGGAATCAATTCTTCCCAATTCTTTACACTCAGATTTTCACCATCCAAAGCAGACAATCGTTTTTGCGTTTTTTTCATCTCATCTGTATTTTTCAGGTTTATAGCAATGGAAGTGAGCTGCCCAGACAAGCTGAACAATACTTCTGCCTGAGTTAAGGTCATGTATACCAATTTATTGTCCAGATCGGGTGAAGGCATTTTCACGATGCCGCAAATCGAATAAATATTGGCAGCACTGGCACCTTGATATCCTTGCCCCATCAGAACAATGGAATCACCGACACCAACCTTGAGGTATTTTGAAAGCCGTTCTGAAAGGAGCACTTCCCGATCAACGGCTTTTAGATAACGACCATGCACCAATTTTTGTGCAGGATCAGACATTTTCCGCTCAAGTTCCGGTGAAATACCCGATACCATAACTCCCTTTGAAAGGTTTCCGGTTGATGCCAATGCAAAGGATTCTATGCGTGGAACTGCTACTTTTACGTTCAGATCTGCATTGATTTTTTTCATCAAATCCGTTGAAGCCGTGAAGGCATTGTCTATCCCTGGGTCATCCAGATAATCGGTATTCTGTACCAGTAAATAGCCAGTATATGATTCTATCATTTGTTTAATCATATGGTCGTAACTACCTAACTGAAAAGACCTCATACCTATTGCAAAGAAAATTGCAAAAAAAATGGATGCTGCAGTAATGGAGGTACGTCGCCGGTTTCTCCAAAGGTTACGCCAGGCTATTTTCAGGATCTTTTTCATCGTTTTAGTTGACCCGCTTCATATTCTGTTGTGTAAAAAAGTCTTTCTCAAAAGGAATGTTGAAATTCATTGCCTGTATGGTAATGATGGTTTTATTTCCCGGTTCATCGGCTGGAACTATTTCAATGACAGAAGGAAGTTTCCGGTCGTCAAAAACCTTAATATCTGAACAAACATGTGTCTTGACCAGATAGTTTTCTTCGTCGTAATATTCACTTTTCATTTCAAAATAATCGGCTGTGGAAATCCAAAGAATAATTTTCCCCCAAACCACACCGGCACTTTCCAGAGGTGTCAACTCAATTTTAAAGCACTTAAGCCCACCTACAGTTTCATTACCAATCAATTTATGTGTATAATCCTTAACGAGGGAAGACTCTTTCAGAATATCATCGTTTGAAAAATCGGAGCCCATCCAACCTTGCGACATCATGGATGGAGGCAGCTTGATCAGACGTTGAATGGTGGGATTCCAGCTCCACAAATTGTTTCCACTTTTTAGAAACGACTGGCCTTTTTCCTTGGCAGGTGCAGTAATCAACGTCAGAGATTGTCCGCCACTGATGGCCCAGCCTTTAAAATCGATGTTTCGTTTGTATTTTGGCCTGACAATGGTCATGGTCATTTCACTGTAACTTGATTTTTCTCCGTTGTATTTTGTATCCGCTTTACGCACGATTTCTTTGGCATCCTGCGACCAGAGTGTGGTAGGAGCAATGGTGAATACTAAAAGTGCCAATAAACAGGTTTTCAGCTTCATAAGATTTAGAATTAATAAGTTGCGCCAAGATAGTGAAATAATTAAAAAAACAGATCCTAATCTATTAAAGCCTGAATAACGAATTATTCAGGCTACTAAAAATATACTTTTCAGAAAATGAAATTTATTTATTATTTCTTCAAAAGATCACGTATTTCTGAGAGCAACGCTTCTTCTTTTGATGGTTCTTGTGGTGCGGCAGGTGCAATTTCTTCCTTTTTTTTGGCAGAATTAATTGCTTTAATTAGCATGAAAATAGCAAAAGCAACGATTAGAAAATCAATCGTAACCTGAATAAAATTTCCATAGTTTAAGGAAACAGCAGGAATATTACCGACAGCCTCTTTCATTACAATCTTTAACTCCGTGAAGTTTACCCCTCCAACCAGGAAGCCAATAGGAGGCATAAGGATATCATTTACTACGGAAGCTATGATTTTACCAAAAGCTGCACCGATTATAATACCGACTGCCATGTCAACAACATTGCCTTTCATAGCAAAATCCTTGAATTCACTAAGTATTCTCATAACTTCAGTTATTAAGGAAAATTTAAAATTTATAGGAAAGTCCAAAACCCAATATTTCTTTAATTTGTACACGAGGTTTTAAAACTCCATCAACTAAAATGGCGATATCATGATCGTAAAGCAAATGAGTATTCAGGTTTACAGAGATGTATTTATTTACCTTCATTGCTATCATTGTTTCCCAACTTACATCAATGTATTGTGGATTAACTAAATAGTTTGAGAAAAAACCGCTTTGGTGGTAAAAGCTACGTTTTTAAGGATTTCGTTTTTAAAATCATTTCTGGCATAAATAACACGGACATAGCCACCGAATTCACTTTTTGACTTTTTGCCACTCGTTATTTTACGACTCAAATTATCATACGTGGCAGGAGTTACTCCAAAGGCACCTGCGTCAGCAAGCTGTTGATCATTTACGATGGTAATTTTGCCAGTCAATGGTGCTATAAAAGCACTAAAGTTGCTATTTGGCTTATAATCCATACCAAACGCACCTAATATATAAGCCGGTGCCAGAAAGTTTGAAATTTTGGAGGTATCCGTTTTATAATCCAAACCCTCAGTCATTTGGGTTTTAAAATTTATCAATGCTGAATAATAGAAGTTTTTATAAGCTTCTCTTCCATATTTTGAAAGAAAATCAAAACGGTCATCTGTTTTCATGTAATCTGAATGTTGACCTTGTTTTAAAACTCCATAGCCCACATCCAGTGAATTGTCCCAAACATCCTTATTTTTATGGTAATTGGCAAAGAGGCTAAACAATCCATTGATGGAGAAAGAATTCTGACCACCGGCAGACCAGTTTGTCAGGGAAGCTTGAGAAATATTGAGTACAACAACACCACCCTGCTTCCAACCCTGAATGGTATCTGTGTTTAGAGTACGAAGTTTAGATTCTGCTTCTGTGACCTGCCCCAATACCACTTGGCCAAGACCAACAAAGAAAAAGAAGGCAAAAATAAATTTTGTTTTCATAGGAGATCATTTAAGCCGTGAAACATTTTATCTAAAAACAGTCTTTTTTTGTTCAAACATTTAAGTATCAGAATTGTTCATTCAATTGAAAGGGTCAGTTACAGTTTGTTTTCGTAGAAAAGTAAAACAAACAGTATTGGTCTTTTTTCGAAAAAAGTCATGTTCTTATAGGGTATCCTCACTACCGTCTGTATACTAACTATTTGATCTTATGTGAAACATTCATCTAATGAAAATAGACCTCCAAAAAAGGATTTAAAGATTTAATATTTTCAAACCATTTCTACTGTTTCACAAACAAAACTACAAATCATGATCATCAATTTCATTTTTGTAAAAAAAGAGAGTGCACCAGAAGGACACTTTTTAACCTGCTCAATAATCATGTCTGATGAAGCTCCATTAGGGTTAACCCATCTAACTAATTTAGGATTAAAGACCTCTGGCATCCCGGTAAAGCAAATTTTAGAGTGTTGGCATAATTCCGGCTGCCACACTACTGTTATTTCATCGTTTGAAAACTTAATTTGTTTCACAATTTGGCCGGTTAAATAAATTAATAAATGTAAGTATGACACTAATAACCAACAATATAAATTGAAATTCGTTACTATATTTTTTGAAACATTAGGTCAATATGTAATATTTTTTTATACATTTGCTAAATGGATTTATTATATATCCAGATATATAGTACAGTATTATCCCTTTTTTTACTAAAACCTTTTATTATTTAACTAAAACTTATTATTATGAAGAAAAAATTACTTATTATGGCACTTGTTGCCATTTCTTGTCAGACATTTGCCAATCAGCAAGTAACAAGCTACATCTGGCGAAGCGATGATGGTGATTTGATTTCAGCAACTAAATTAGCTGATGAAGGAACTCCAATAACCGTTACTGACCCCAATGCAGTTATCAGATTAAGGGTACGAGTGGACAATATGATAACCGATCAAGGCCCTACTAGAAATATAACCGGATTGAAATATTTTACTACACCTTCTACAGTAAAAATAAGTGCTGATAATTCCAGTTTAATAGAAATACTAGACGGTAATAATAGCGCTGCTTTTCAATTTACTACCAGCGCTAATGTATCTGACGGTACTGCAACAGAAAGTTTGGGACTTGCAGCTACCACAACACAAACAAATAATATCCAATCTACTTTCTTTCCTGGAGTATTTCATTCACAAAGCATAGCATTTGCTGTGAATATGAGTACTAATTCAGAGATTGAATATTGTATTAAACCAACTTCAAACATTGTAAGTGGTACCACTTACTACTTTATCCCTGGTGGTGACATTGATATTTATCCGGAAAATGGAGAAAAATTCCCAGAATTGACCTACACCTTTTCAAACTCAATTAAACCTGCAGCCAAACTTGCTGATGTAACTGTTTCTTATCCATCCAGCGACTTAGTTCAATTTTCTTCTTTGCCAAAGGGTGCTGCCAGAGTATCAATTATTAATACCGTAGGTAAAGTAGTTAAAACATTCAATGCAACTGCAGCAGATGGTTCTTTGTCTTTTTCCACAAGCGATTTGGCACAAGGAATGTACATTGCTCAAATTAAGAGCGGTAACATTACTGTAAATCAAAAGATCAGAAAAATATAATCCTAGATTATACCAATAAAAAGCCTGCCAAAGTACTAAACTTTAGCAGGCTTTTTTTTAACCAATTTGCACTTAAAAATGCGGTTTTCAAGATTAGTTAATGGATTTCAACAACTGCATAATTTCATTTTTCAATATCAGAAAGTCAGCCTTACAGGCATCCACCAACTGCTTTTTCTTTCCAAAAGAATAACAGAGCCGACGCAAAGGTAATCTTAAGGCTTGCCTGGCACGCTCACTGAAAATGCCATATGCCGAAACGATCAAGAAGGTAAAGACAGACAAAAACACCGAAACATTTGCAAAACAGGCAATTCCAATAGTCACCGTTAAATAAGTGATCATGTACAAAATTAGACCTAGAACAAAAGCAAACGTACTTCGCATCTGGGTATCATCAATCTTTTGCCTGACTTTTTTTGAAAGATACCATACAGGAAAGTTCATCATAAAGCCAGGTAGGAGCAGGGTGGACAAAACCATTTGTATACCTGATAACAATTTGGGTTGCTTATCATCCATCCATTCAGAGACTTCAGCAGGGGAGCCTGGCAACTCCTTTAATCGACTGCATAAAGCATTCAACGCCATAAGCTGATCTGGATTCTCAACGTCCATCTTATCCAGCATCTTTGCTAAAGCACAACGAGCATCAAACCGCAAACCGGCCATGGTGGTAGCTTCAGTTTGTTCCCCTTTTTCCAACAAAAATTCCAGATATGCCGGCGTTCCATAACAGCATAAGATAAAAATCTCATCGTAGTGTTTCGTGCTCCTGATATCAAGTATCAGTGGTGATAATGAAGCAGAAAGTTCATCTCTTAAAACATTCAGACCACTGGCCTGACTCTCTTTAAATAGTTCAATATAATCCTTTACCTCAATTGGTTTTCCATAGGTTAAAACCAAATCCATCCCCGCATGTTCGTAATAATTAAAATCAATTCCAACCGGAATTATTTTCACGTGTGCTTTATTGCTCAATCGTTCCTCAGCCGAAAAAGCAATGCGAAAAAGGCCTTTTACCAACGGGCGTAACTTGTGTTGATTGCCATGATTTCCTTCCGGCATCAGACAAAGCTGCTTCCGATTTAAAAGGACATCGACAGCCTCGTTCATTTGCTCTTCATTTTTCGCCAGATTTTCATAGCCATCCCTGATTCGATAAATGGGAGCAAGCTTGATGGATCTAAGCAGTTTAGCGGATATCTTATTTTGAAACATATCGGCGCGAGCCATATACACAATCGGATTTTTCTGAAAAGAAATAATAGCCAAAGCATCAATCAAAGCATTCTGATGATTGGCTGCAAAAATGATGGGTTCACCGGTAGGAATATTTTCAGAACCACGAATTTCAATTTGTCTGAAAAATTTGGAATAGGCAAAGCTTACAGAATAACGAAGCACTTTATAATAAAGCGTATTGTCGTAAATTTGGATCATACTATGATTTTATTCAATTTCTTTAATAGGTTTTTTATGCCAATAAGTGCCCAGAGTAAGTCCGGCGACAATATGCCAGATGCCCCACCAAGCGGTCACGAGCAACATTCCTCCAATGGCCAGATCCACTGGGAAAATTTTAGGGTTAAAAAGCAAAGCCAGCCCCAATCCGCTGTTTTGTATACCAACTTCGATGGTCATAGCTCTGCGCTCTATTTTTTTTACTCCAAAAGCTGTTCCTGTTGCATAACCAGTCAAAAAGGCAATGGCATTATGAACCAATACAATAATAAAAATGTAGCCAATATAATGAAGGAATATATCCAGATTACTTGAAAAAGCAATGACAATCATTGCCGCAAACATCAGAATGGATCCTTTTTGAAACCAGGGTGCCATTTTTCGGGATAAGTACGGCAAAAAATGGGAGCAGGCAAGGCCGAGTATTAAAGGTATTCCCAACAAAATAAAGACCGTATAAAACATCTGAACAGGATCGATCACGAGGGGTTGAACAAGCTCTGTGGTATGTTTGGCCAGGTAATTTTCATACATCTTACCCCAAAAAGCAAAATTAAGAGGGGTAGTCAAAATGGCAGCAATGGTGGTCATGGCCGTCATTGTGATGGATAGTTCTACTTTTCCTTTTGCATAATTGCATATAAAATTGGAAATATTTCCACCTGGACAAGCTGCCACCAGTATCATTCCCATAGCGACCGTGGGTGTTAGTACCTGATGAAACAGAATGATGATTAAAAAAGTCACTGCCGGAAGAAAAAACATCTGCGCCAACAAACCAGCTATCAAGGCTTTAGGCTTTTGAACAACTTCTTTGAATTCGTGTGGACGAATATCCAGCGCGACACCAAACATGATAAAACCCAATATAATATTCAGAATAAGAGAACCGGAAGTTGAAAAGTTAATTTTAACCTGATCAAGCGATAGAAGGGTTTCATACATGCTTTTTGTCTTAAGATTACAGCGACAATCAATATTTGCTTCCGCGAAATTAATGATTTCAGTTTGCTATCCAAGCAATGTTTGCTAAATTTGTGGATTATTTAAAAGGTTACAGCTATTTAGTTTACAGTTATTTTTATGGCAAAAGAATTGAAAGAATTGACTTCCAGAAGTGTAGATTATTCACAATGGTATCAGGATTTGGTTATTAAGGCCGATTTGGCAGAAAATTCAGCCGTTCGCGGTTGTATGGTCATCAAACCTTATGGTTATGCCATCTGGGAAAAAATACAACGTCAGTTGGATGACATGTTTAAGGAAACAGGCCACTCAAATGCGTATTTCCCTTTATTTATTCCTAAATCATTTTTAAGCCGTGAAGCAGAACACGTGGAAGGCTTTGCCAAGGAATGTGCAGTAGTGACTCACCACCGCCTGATGAAAGATCCAAACGGTCCTGGTGTGATCGTAGATCCCGACGCCAAACTGGAAGAAGAACTCATTGTTCGCCCAACTTCAGAAACCATTATCTGGAATACGTATAAAAACTGGATCACTTCCTACAGAGATTTGCCACTTCTGATCAATCAATGGGCCAATGTTGTACGTTGGGAAATGCGTACTCGTTTATTTTTACGCACCACTGAATTTTTATGGCAGGAAGGTCATACCGCTCACGCAACCCGTGAAGAAGCAGAAATTGAAGCGCGTAAAATGCTGGAAGTTTATGCCACCTTTGCCGAAAAGTTTATGGCAATGCCTGTAGTTAAAGGTGTAAAGTCAGCTACTGAACGTTTCGCCGGCGCTTTAGATACTTATACGATCGAAGCCATGATGCAGGATGGTAAAGCCTTGCAATCTGGAACTTCTCATTTTTTGGGTCAGAACTTTGCCAAAGCATTTGATGTGACTTTTGTAAATAAGGAAAACAAATCGGATTATGTTTGGGCTACTTCCTGGGGAGTTTCTACCCGATTGATGGGTGCGCTGATTATGTCGCATTCAGACGATAACGGTCTGGTACTTCCTCCAGCATTGGCACCTTTCCAGGTTGTGATTGTTCCTATCTATAAAAACGAAGAACAACTCAACGTCATCAATGAAAAAGCCAACCAGATTATGACTGGATTGAAAGCTCTTGGTGTAAGTGTGAAATACGACAACAACGATAACAAAAAGCCGGGTTGGAAATTTGCAGAATACGAATTAAAAGGGGTACCTGTTCGTTTGGCTATTGGAGGCCGCGATTTGGAAAACAATACTATTGAAGTGGCCAGACGCGATACACTCACCAAAGAAACTCTTTCTTGCGAAGGTATCGAAGTGTACATCAGAAATTTGATGGATGAAATTCAGACCAACATTTTTGATAAGGCCTTCAATTATCGTGCAGCCAATACCCGTGAAGTGAACAGTTACGATGAATTTAAAGTGGAAATTGAAAAAGGCGGATTCTTACTTTGTCATTGGGATGGGACGCCAGAAACAGAAGAACGGATTAAAAATGAAACCAAGGCAACTATTCGTTGCATACCTTTGGATGGAGACAAGACTCCGGGAAATTGCATGGTTACGGGCAAACCTTCAGCTTGTCGCGTTATTTTTGCGCGTTCGTATTAATCCAAATCAAACTGATTCTAAATTTAAAACGAGGATATCCCAAAAGGATGTCCTCGTTTTTGTAATATAAAAAGGAGTGGTTAATTTTTATACTCTGAAATCGAAACGTTCAGTACGGTTATTCTCGTAAACTTCCCGATCAAATTTGTACAAGCGGGCAGGTTTATGAGAAACACCTGTCTGAATTTCATCCAACTGGATCAAATAGGGCATCTTATTGACTTTCCGGCGGTAATTTCGTTTGTCGTAGGTCGTATTAAAAATGGTTTCATATAGTTTTTGCATCTGAGTCAGCGTAAACTTCTCAGGCATCAATTCAAAAACAAGGGGTTCGTGCAATAAATCGTAACGCAACTTCTTAAATGCTTCATCATAAATCTCGTTGTGATCAAACATTAAGGCTTCGATATTATAGGCATTTGCCCAATTGGCGTCTTCCATTAAAGTGCTGTTGTCTACATCTTTAACATTTACCAGTGAATAAAATCCAACGGTAAGAACCCGCTCATCAGCCAACCTGGGTTGAATCCATTCGTAGTCACGCTCTCTGCGCTTAAGACGGTTGGGGTCACTGAAAACCATGAATTGCTTCATGTAAATATTTTCCAAACCTGTTTGCTCTTTCAGAATACGGGAAGCTGTATCGTTAATATTTTCATCGCGACGAACGTGATTTCCAGGAAGTTTCCACTCTACATAAACTTTTCCACCGGAAGGGATAAATTCTCTTCGAACCAAGACTTTGAGTTCGTTTTCCTCGTAACCGAAAATAACACAATCGACAGAGATGTTATCCAGCGTTTCAAAAACAGTTTTATTAATATCAGTAGAAGATTCCATTCAAAAATAAATTGACCTATTATATACGGGTGCAAATATAAATAAAAAGGAATGATTAAAGCAACTGAATGTATCTTTCTAACTTAAATTTATATTCATTTTTAAAGATAAAAAGACTTAGTGTAAAAATAACACACTTTTATTTGGAAAAAGTAAAAATTGCATTTATATTTGTCCCCGAGATGCTTATTGTGTTTTTAACACTAAGAACGCCATTAAACCTGAAATTAAATCCAAAACTCATTTGAAAGTATGAAATTGACAAAATATTCCTGGATTGGGCTCTTCTTTCTCACGGTAGCCTGTAGCCAGAACAAACAATCTAATATTGATGACCGTGCCAAACAACTTTTGAGTCAGATGACTCTGGAAGAAAAAGTTGGTCAGATGGCGCAAATTACACTGGATGCAATTGGAAATGGTGCAGACGTTTTTTCAGCTAAGATTCCTTTTGCCATCGATTCAACCCGATTATACGATGCTGTAGCAAAATACCACGTTGGTTCCATTCTAAATACGACCAATAATTATGCACTGACTCCTCAAGAGTGGAACGCCATCATTGGTGAAATACAAAAAGTGGCTACTACTGAAACCAGACTGAAAATCCCAGTAGTCTATGGTATAGATGCTATGCATGGAGTGACCTATGCAGAAGGAGCCACCATGTTTCCTCAGGAAATTACTCTTGCAGCAAGTTTCAATCCAGAAAATGCCTTCAACATGGCAAACGTTACTGCCTATGAAACCCGTGCATGTGGAATTCCCTGGAATTTCTCACCTGTACTGGATTTGGGAGCAGATCCCCGATTTTCCCGACAGTTTGAGGGTTTTGGAGAAGATCCCTATGTAATTACACAGATGGGGGAACAAATGATAAAAGGATATGAAGGTCTTTCAGACAGCATCGGATATCCAACTAAAGTTGCCGCTTGCCTCAAACATTTCATGGGCTATTCTGCTCCATTCAGCGGAAAAGACCGCACACCAGCTTTCATTCCTGATAATGTTTTGCGTGAATACCACCTGCCACCTTTTAAAGCAGCCGTTGAAGCAGGGGTAGAGTCCGTTATGATGAACTCTGGTTTAATCAATGGCGTTTCTGTACACGCAAGTTACGACCTCATCACCAAATTATTGAAAGATGAACTGCAATTCAAAGGGGTTGTAGTAACTGATTGGATGGATATTACCAACCTGCAGAAGCGGGATAAAATAGCTTTGACAAACAAAGAAGCGGTTAAACTAGCCATCAATGCAGGTATTGATATGTCAATGATTCCTTACGACTATAAAGGGTTCTGCAACGATTTGATTGCCTTGGTTCAGGAAGGTGAAGTAAAAGAAAGTCGTATTGACGATGCTGTTTTACGTATTTTAAGAATGAAGCTGAAACTTGGATTGTTTGAAAGACCAGTTACAAAATTGTCCGATTATCCGGAGTTCGGTGCCAAAGCGCATGCACAATTGGCTTATAATGCTGCAGCAGAAGCCATCACTTTATTAAAAAACAAACAATCGATATTACCCTTGTCCAAAACTGCCAAAATACTTGTAACCGGTCCCAATGCAAATAGTATGCGCTCTCTAAATGGAGGTTGGACCTATTCCTGGCAGGGTGATAAAACGGATCGTTTTGCAGGAGCTTACAATACCATTTTGGAATCGATCCAAAATGAAATTGGTGAAAACAACGTCAACTTTGTGCCAGGAGTAAGTTACGATGAAAAAGGTGCTTATTACAAAGAAAACGAAGACCGTTTTGCCGAAGCAGTTGCAGCAGCAAAGGGAGTTGACGTCGTTGTTTTATGTCTGGGTGAAAATTCCTATACTGAAAAACCAGGCGATTTGAACGATTTAAATCTGAGTCCTCTGCAAATTCGTTTAGCAAAGACACTGGCAGAAACCGGAAAACCCATCGTTTTAGTATTGAACGAAGGACGCCCCCGTTGCATCAGCGATATTGAGCCTTTGACTTCAGCTGTAGTTCAAACCTATTTACCCGGAAACTATGGTGGCGACGCATTGGCTGATATTCTTTTTGGAGATGTAAATCCATCCGGAAAATTACCGTACACCTATCCGGCCTATCCCAATTCCATTGTCAATTACTTCCACAAATGCGCCGAAGAACAAAAACCTTCAGAAGGCGCCTATAAATACGAGTCGGATTTCAATCCACAATATCCATTCGGATTTGGTTTGAGTTACACCACTTTTAAATACAGCAACCTGCAACTTTCCAAAAATGAATTTTCAGGAAACGAATATGTTAAAGTCAGTGTAGAAGTTACAAACACTGGAAAACGCACCGGTAAGGAAACTGTCTTGCTTTACACTTCCGATTTGTACGCATCAATCAGCCCGGACGTAAAACGACTCAGACATTTCTATAAAGTGGGACTTAAATCTGGTGAAACAAAAAGAGTTACTTTTTTGTTAAATGCAAAGGATTTAGCCTATGTAAACACAGCGAACAAATGGATTACTGAGCCCGGTATATTTGAATTAAAAATCGGTAACCTAAAATCATATTTGAACTATAAATAATCAGACTTCAATCTTTAAATCAATCCTAAAATGAGAAAACAACGACAAAATCGAAAAAAGGTGCACGTGAATCTTCACGACTCACGACTGTTTCGGTATGTATGGATCCTACTATTTTGTATGACCACTTCGCTGAACGTTTTTGCACAGAAAACGGATATTACAGGTCAAGTGTTCGATTCGAGCAATGAACCAATGGCTGGTGTAAATGTCTTGGTAAAAGGCACTACAAACGGAACTATGACCGATATGAATGGAAAATTCGACATCAGCGCTGCTAAGAGTGATGTTTTAGTCTTCAAATTTTTGGGAACTGTTACACAGGAAGTTACTATCGGAGCTGCCACCACATTAAAAATCGTGATGAAAGAAGACGTTCGCATGTTGAACGAAGTGGTAGCTATCGGTTATGGTACAGTAAAAAGAGGCGATTTGACTACTGCAATTACTTCTGTTTCAACACGGGATTTGGATCAACGTCCAATGGTATCTGCAGATCAGGCCTTACAAGGTAAAGCGGCAGGAGTATCCGTTATCAAACCAAACGGATTACCGGGACAAGGAATGGTGATTCGTGTGCGAGGAACAACATCTATGAATTCAAGCAATGACCCGTTGTATGTCGTTGATAATGTACCAATGGACAATATTTCCTTCCTTTCAGCAAACGATATTGAAAGCATGGATGTATTGAAAGACGCATCATCTGCTGCTATTTATGGTTCTCGTGCTGCCAATGGGATTATCATGATCACCACCAAATCTGGAAAAGTCGGAACAACAAAAATATCTGAAAGTTCCTATGCAGGAATTACCAGTTTGACCAAAAGAATCAAATCGCTCAATGTAGCACAATACAAAGAGTTGTTAAGTGACATGGGCTCTTCGACAGCCATTCCTGATAATGCAACCGATGTAACAGACTGGTATAAAGAAACCTTCCAGGACGCACTTACCCAAAATCATCAAATATCTGTTTCCAGTGGAAACGACAAAATTAAATATTACATTTCAGGCGGTTATACCAAAGAAGACGGTATCATTAAGGTAGCTTTCTTCGAACGATACAATTTTAAATCCAACGTTGAAAATCAAATTAAACCTTGGTTGAAAATTGGTGCCAACCTTTCCTATTCCGATTATTCCAGCAACGGTATTATCTCAGGTCAGGGAGCAAACAGAGCAGGAGTTGTACTTTCCGTTATTAACACGCCAACCTATGCTTCTGTTTGGGATGTAAACAATCCTGGACAATACAACACCGATTTTTCCGGTGTAAATATTACTTCTCCTGCCGAAAACATGGCACGTTCAGAAAGTAACAAATCGAGCAACAACCGCTTGTTGGCAACCGGTAATGCTGAGATAAAATTTTCACCGAATTTAAAATTTAAATCAACGATTACATTAGATCGTACTTACAACAATTACACCAGTTTCCTTGATCCCATCAAGACTTCCTGGGGCAGATCCCAACATGGTGAAGCATCAGATAACAGATCCTTAGGTACTGTGATGATTTATGATAATATTCTGACATACAACAATAAATTTGGTCTACATAACATAGACTTGATGGGAGGTACATCAGCAACTACTTCAGACTGGTCTCAATCTTACCAGACTGTTAGTTATTACGAAGATGCACTAATTCAAACATTGAATGGTGGTAATAAAGTTTCACAAGGAAATGGAACCACAGCTTCACAATGGGCTATCATGTCTTACATTGGTAGAGCTGCTTATAATTTTGACAGGAAGTATTTAATTTCTGCTAATATGCGTATTGATGGTTCATCCAAATTACATCCAAGTCACCGGTGGGGCTATTTCCCTTCAGCTTCTGCCGCATGGAGAGTTTCATCGGAGGACTTTATGAGTAATATCACCTGGATTAACGATTTAAAATTAAGAGGTGGATGGGGTCAAACCGGTAATCAAGCTGGTCTCGGTGATTATGATTATTATGCTGGAATGTCTATCAATCGTTTGAATTGGTGGGATCCTAAATATGCCAATGCTGTTCCGACTAGAAATCAGACTTCACTGCAAAATTATGAATTAACCTGGGAAACTACGACACAATCAAATGTAGGTATAGACTTAGCGGTACTTAACAATCGGTTAAATTTCTCTATTGATGCCTATTATAAATTGACTTCGAATATGTTGATGTTTGTAACTCTACCAGAAGGCCAGGTTGCATCTCGAATTACTCGTAATGAGGGAGCTATGTCTAACAAAGGAGTGGAATTTACAATTAACTCCACCAATATTGATGGTCCACTAACCTGGAAATCTGATTTCAACATTTCTTTCAACCGTAATAAGTTAACAAAAATGGCACTGAGTCAAATCTATTATACGGCAACTGCAACAGATGTAATCAAGGAAAATATTGTACGTAACGAGCCAGGACATAGTTTAGGTGGTTTTTATGGTTACATTAGTGACGGTGTTGACCCGGAAACCGGTGAATTGATTTATCGGGATGTTAATAAAAACGGTCAGGTTACATCATCAGACAGAACGTATATTGGAGATCCTAATCCAGATTTCACTTTTGGATTCACCAACAACTTAGCTTACAAAGGATTTAACCTCAGCATTCTTTTACAAGGTTCTTATGGAAACGACGTATTTAATGCTTCAAGAATTGAAACTGAAGGAATGTATGATGGCAAGAATCAGTCTGTCAGAGTTTTGGACCGATGGAGACGTCCTGGTATGGAAACTTCTATCCCAAAAGCAGGTTACGATATCAGAGTATCATCTTATTTTGTAGAAGATGGCAGTTTCTTAAGGGTAAAAGATGTCAATTTATCCTATAATATCTCCTCAAAATTATTGAAAAAATGGGGTATAACCCGCTTTCAACCTTATATTTCCGGGTCTAACTTGCTCACATTAACCAAATATCTTGGCTTTGACCCTGAGGTAAATCAATGGGGAAATAGCGGTACTGTACAAGGTATTGATTGGGGTACTTATCCTCAGACAAGGACATACATTGTTGGTATAAATGTAGAATTTTAAAATAAAGTGTCATGAAATCAAACAATATATATAAGACATTAATCATTGGATCTATGGCCTTTTCAGCATTCTCTTGTTCGCTGGATAGAGACCCAATTTCTCAAACGATTATCGCGGAAACTACTTCCACCGATTCTATAAAATACGATACAAAAGATCAAATGTATTCGCAGTATCAAGCGCTTTACCAAAAGTTAAAAGACAGGCAGGAACATTGGTATCTGGACCTGATGCTGGTTGCAGAAGCACATTCAGACAATGCCTATGCTGGAACTACCGGTTCTGAAGTAGTACCGATGGAAAAAAACACCATTGATGGTGGAAATAGTGTAATGGTACGAGACTGGAACAGTTACCTGGCAGATGTTGCTCAGGCAAATGCAGTCATAGAAAATATCGATGCTGTACCAGATGAATCCCTGACCACAACAGAACGCAAACAATGGAAAGCGGAAGCTAAAATATTTCGCGCCATAGTTTGGTTTGATATGATCCGCCTGTGGGGCAATATACCTGTTATTACTAAAGAAGCTCCCAATATTACAGCTAAAAATATTGAAGAAGTCTATCCCCTTTATTATCCATCACAGTCAACTCCACAAGTTGCTTATGCACAAATCATTAAAGACCTTGAAGATGGTATTGTAGACGCACCGGCCAACAATGCAGCTGACAAAACAATTCTTTCAAAATCTGTTGCCAAAGCAATGCTTGCCAAAGTATACGCAGAAAAGACTGCCAGAGACTACACCAAAGTACTTGATTATTGCAATCAGGTGCTTGCAGATGGCTTTACACTGGTAAATAATTACGCAGACCTTTTCGCCTTGGATGCAGCTGGTACTGATGCAAAAGCCAGATCGACCAGTGAATCCATTCTGGAAGTCAATTATTTCACCGGTGGTGGAAACTGGGTGACCTGGATGTTTGGCAGAGATTTGACAAACTATGAAACCAGCTTTACATGGGCAAAATGGGTTACACCATCACGCGATCTGATTAAAAATTTTACGGATGAAGGCGATAATATACGTCTGAATCAGTCCGTTGTATACTATGCTTGTACCTGGAGCAATTATTATCCGGCCACGAATTATCCATTTATGTACAAATGCCGTTCAGGAGTGAGCAGCATACTAAAAATTCGTTTGGCGGATATTATTCTTTTGAAAGCAGAAGCACTTGCAAATATTGGTGGAACATCCAATATTACGGAGGCTGGAGGCTTGGTCAATCAGATTAGAAACCGGGTTAAATTAGCCAATTTAACGAGTGCGGCTTATGCTTCCAAGGAAACCATGCTGGATGCCGTACTTCACGAAAGAAGGCTGGAATTGGCTTTTGAATGTCAACGTTGGTTTGACCTCGTCAGGTATGGTAAATTGGAAGATGTTATGAATAACCTGAACAGTAGAGACAGTGGCAGACTTCCTTTAGTACGTCCATATTCGGAAAACTATGAATTGATGCCTATTCCTCAAACTGTACTCGACTTAAATTCCAATTTGGTTCAAAACCCAGGCTATTAATTAAAAATTCACTATAAAAATGAAAAACTACCTTATAAATACGACACTTCTCCTGGCGGCGATCTCTTTTACCGCTTGTCAGCAAGACGATCTGAGGGTTAAGTATCCAGCTTCAGTGCCGGTATTCAACTCAGCTGTTGTAGCCGAGAGTCAAATCACGTACGGCGATTCAATCTCCCTGAGTGTTGATGTGACAGATAACGTTGCCCCACTATCCACCTTGGAAATAAAAGTCGTGGTCAATGATGAGATACTAGCTTCAGAGTCTGTACGAACCAAAGGAAACAATGCGACCTATTCTAAAAAATACAGCATTCCTTTTGGACCACGTATGCCTGACAATGCCGAAGTGGAAGTGCATCTTTCCTCCATCAATGTGGAAGGATATCACAAGGATACTATTTTATTCAATACGATAGCAAAGCGTATTGCTATTCCTACCATGTATATGGTGACCAGAGATAAAACTAAGAGATATGAACTTAAACTGACAGATCCTGTCAATTTAATCTATTCGCTGGAAGGGTTGACTTTAGGTAATGACGTAACCTTTTTACTTCCTACCAAAGTGACTAAATTTGGTAGGGTAGACTGGACTGGATTGGTTTTTGGAAAAACAGCCAATGGCCTGGGACTGGTTGTAAATACGACAGATTCCATTACTCTTTCAGATCCAACTTTGATTGGTTTTGAAAAAATAACACTGGACCTGTTTAATTTCACAGTAAAGGGTGAAGGTAAAAAACTGGTACCAGCAACTGAAATGAATACAGCAAACCTTGTTGCAGGACCATTAAGCTCCATCAACTACTTAGGGACGGCTACTATTGATACCTGGAAAACAGCTCAGGTTTATTTGGGTAAAGATGTGGAGATGGCCTTTACAGGTATCGGAAATTTAGCAAACGGATTGGATCCTGACTTCTTTGAAGTGACAGGTGCATCAACAGCTAAATTCTTGGGTGCAACAGGCATCTATACCGTATATTATCTGCCTTCTGCCGATTATTTATACGTAGAACAACCCTCTGCCGTTTATCCGGATGCTATGTATTTATGCGGTGTAGGTTTTGGACGTGCGGCAACACCCTATTTAAAAACTTCTTCCTGGAACTGGACAACTCCGCTTGAATACAAATTTTGTCGTAAAATTTCAGATGGTGTATTCCAGGCTACCATTTATGTTCAGCATGGAGATGGAACTGGTTTGGCAGAAGCTGATATATGGAGAGACAAACTAAGTGCCAAATTTTTCCATCAACGAGGATGGGGAGGCGAAGAGGATGCAACAACTTATTCTTCCATTCCAGCCTTATTAACTGCTCCAACCGTTTCTGATATAGGCAATTTTGTTGGATCAGAGGCATTGCTTACTGCACCAGGAGTCTACAAATTTACGATTGATGTTACTAAGAAAACAGTCACGTTTGTAAAAATTAATTGATAAACAAATTCCTCCAATGGGATTAACCAAGCCCATTGGAGGAATAATGAAACAACCTGATGAAAAAAATGAATCTGTACTTTTTATCTTTTATTTTATTGGCACTGTCTTACTTAAGTTGTACGGTACAGGAAACATTGCCTTCAAACGGAGTTAAACCCGTAGAAGTGACAGGTGATGTGGACCTTTGGCTGACAACTGCAGGAGAGTCCTTTTTGTTGAAGAAGCAAACACCCGTCAATTTTTCCAGAGATTTGGGTGACTTTACCATTTTGCTTGATTCGGCAACAACGTATCAGGCAATTGATGGATTTGGAGCTGCCTTGACGGGTTCCTCGGCTTATTTGATCCATAAAATGAGTGCCAGCGACAGAGCCACTTTACTAACAGATTTATTTGATCCAGAAACAGGAATTGGAATTAACTATTTAAGAATTACCATCGGGTCGTCCGATTTTTCCATAGGAACCTATAGCTATTGCGATGGTGGAAGCATCAATTCCTTCGAAATGCCTGCACAAGACAAAACAGATTTGCTACCAGTATTGAAAGAAATATTGCTAATCAATCCGGATATAAAAATTCTGGCAAGCCCCTGGAGCGCACCGGCCTGGATGAAAGGCAACAACAGCATGTATGGCGGAAGCTTAAAGGACAGCAGCGTTTACGAAGCTTTTTCCGAATATTTTATACGATACATAAAAGCATTTAAAACGGAAGGTATCACCATTGATGCCATTACTATTCAAAATGAACCCATGTATGAAACTCCTGGCTATCCTACTATGAAAATGGAATGGCAGGAACAAAACACCATTATCCGGGATTATCTCGGCCCCAAAATGCTGGAAAACAACCTTCAGACAAAAATCATTATCTGGGATCATAATTTTGACATGTCCTACTATCCAATGAACATCCTGAACGACCAGGTGACCCGCAAATTTGTAGCAGGTACCGGTTGGCACGGATATGGAGGAACGGCAACAGCTATAGATGATGTTCAGGCAAAAAATCCGGACAAGGATGTATACTTCACCGAACAATCGGGAGGTGGATGGAATACTGACACCAGAATGGGCAACATGTTTTACTACATGAAAGACTTCCTGATGGCTTCTGTGAATCGTGGTTCTAAAAATTTCCTGATGTGGAATTTGGCTTTAAACACAAAAAATGGGCCTACAACCACCACAGGCGGATGTCAAACATGTCGCGGAGTTGTGACCATCAATGACGATGGTACTTTCCTTAGAAACGAAGAATACTACTTACTAGGACATTTTTCCAAAAACGTTCGACTTGGTGCAAAACGCATTAATTATTCCTGCAGCAATTTACCAACTGGAATGACAATTTCTTCTTTTATGAATGTAGATGGAAGCAAAGTGGTAGTTATAATGAATAGGAGTGGAGCAACTCAAAATTACAACATCCGCTGCGGCAGCCGAAAATTTGCGTACACACAGTTGGGTGAATCAGTCGTGACCTTTAAATTTTAAAATGATGGTATTCAATAAAGTAAATAAGGTTTTCATTCTGGCAGTAATCTTGCTGGCAATCTCAACATCTGCCATTTCGCAAGTGGTGACCCCTTGGTTAACTAATTCAGACAAAAGCAGCTTGTTTCAACAACAGACTTCTGTCAATTTCGGCACTGGAAAAAATTCAACAAAAATTACGTTGTCTGAAGGTACGACTTATCAAACCATCGACGGATTTGGCTATACCCTGACTGAAGGCAGTGCTGAAGTGATCTCCAGTCTGGCCTCCACTCAACAAAACAATTTACTGAACGAATTATTCAATACAACCACCGGACTTGGCATTTCTGTCATACGTATTAGTATCGGAGCATCCGATTTAAGCAGCTCATCGTACAGTTACAACGAAGTTAGCGGAGATGTAAACATGACAAACTTTAGTCTGGCAGGACCTGATCTGACATATCTGATTCCCATACTGAAGAAAGTGATTGCCATCAATCCGAACATTAAAATTCTGGCAACCCCCTGGACTGCACCCAGATGGATGAAAACCGTTTCTTCCTGGACAGGTGGTAGCTTAAGAGCCACTTATTACGGTGCGTACAGCAAGTATTTCATTAAATATTTTGATGCCATGAAAGCTCAGGGCATTAACATTTGGGCCATTACACCGCAAAACGAACCAGAGAATGCTGCAAATGAACCCAGTATGATTATGTCACAAACCGAACAGACCAATTTTATCAACAACAATCTGGGACCTGATATGGCTGCAGCCGGCTATTCCAACATCAAAATTATTGCCTTTGATCACAACTGCGACAACACTGCATACCCAATAGCTGTCAGTAAAAACAGCACCTATGTGGACGGTGCAGCCTTTCACTTGTATGCAGGAGATATCACTGCTTTAACCACCTATTACAACGCTACTGGTAAAAACGTATATTTCACAGAACAATACACGGAAGCTGGAGGCAGCTTCTCAGGTGATTTAACCTGGCACATGTCAAATGTAATGCTTGGCTCTGTTAAAAATCGGGCAAAAGTTGCCTTGGAATGGAACCTTGCAACCAATGCCAGTTACGGCCCTCATACTTCGGGAGGTTGTAATTTGTGTCAGGGAGCTATTACAATTACAAACAGCACAAGTTTTACCCGCAATGTATCCTATTACATCGTTGCCCACATGTCGAAAGTTATCAAAACAGGTGCCGTAAGAATAGCATCGACAACAACCAACAGCGGATTGTTAAATGCTGCTTTTAAGAATGCAGATGGTTCTTATGCACTGGTTGTCATCAATAATACAGGATCAAACAGCACATTTGATGTTTATAAAGATGGTGTAGCATTTCCCTTTACTTTAAAAAACGGGGCAGTTGTATCCTTTAGCTGGACGAATGTACCACAGTCTGTTACTTTCCAGAAATATAATGATCTGATCATTACGCCCAATCCCGCTTACAACTCTTTAACCTTTGAAAACCTGAAAGAAAATATGACCCTTAACCTCTTTTCCTTATCAGGTGATCTGGTTATACAAAAGGAATTAACGACTATAAATAAAGAAAATACCATTGATATTTCCAGGATAAATACTGGAATATATCTGGCCAGGCTTTATAACGATACGGACTCATTTGTCCGGAAAGTTATAAAAAATTAACGATCAAAAGCATAACCTAAATCCAATTTTAAGTATTAACAATTAAATTTTACCATTATGAAAAAGATTTTACTTTCTCTGGCAGCACTGCTTCTATTAGCCGTTCCAACAAAAGCTTTAACGGTAACAGCTACTGTTCCGGCTGATGCAAAAACCTGTTATCTGGCTGGAAATTTTAACGGTTGGTCCACATCCGCTACCCCAATGACCATGATCAATGCAACCACGTACACGGCTGATGTTGATGTTGCTTCCATCACCAATGATTCAATTGAATTCAGAGTTTTAGCTGGTGCAGGTTGGGCCTACGAACAATCGGACCCTTCTGCCAATTTTAAGTTAAAAATAAGCGAAAACCCGACAGTCAATGTAACAGTCGTTGCTTTTAAGGCTTATCCTACAACTGCTGAAGATTTGGTTATTGAAGTTTTGGTTCCAACAGAAGTTGCAGATTGTTACATTGTCGGTAGTTTTAATAGTTGGGCAGGTCCGAATGCCGAAACAAAAATGGCATTGGTAGAAACCACTGTTGATGGTGATGTTTTTCGGATTACCATCAATGCAGAAGCTGCAACAGTAGAATACAAATTCTGCGCAGGGCCTGCATGGGATTATGAACAATCAGATGCAACCAATTTTAAATATGCAACCGACGGTGGCACAGTAGCTGTAAATTCATTCAAGAAAATCTTTGACCCTTCAAAAACTGGTACCATCGTTATTACTGCAACCGTACCAGAAGGTACAGTAGCTTCCTGGTTGGTAGGTAGCAATATTAGCTGGAATATGGCCAATGCAGTAGCCGGTGTTAAAAATGTAGACAATACATTTACTTTTACCGTAACTGAAACAGAAGGTTTTGAATATCGTTTATACAACTTGAATGACTGGGGCTATCCTGAAGTGAATGAGTTGGGTGCTGACCGTCCAAATCGTATTGTAGCTTATCCAGCCGATGCTGCAACAAGTATCACTGTTTATGCATGGAAACAAGTTCCAAGTAGTATTGGTTCCATTTCAGCAAAAGCTTTCGACGTTTTCAGTGCAAACAAATCTATTAAGGTAGAAGGTGTAGATTCTCAGGTCAAAATTTATAATATGACCGGACGTTTAATTCAGGCAGTAAAAGCTACCGGATCATTTATTTCACAGAAATTGAATGCAGGTATCTACATCATCAATGTGGATGGTGTTGCACAAAAAGTACTGGTTAAATAAACAGAACAATTTTTCATAGTTATAGGAGAGTCTGCTGAATTTCATGGAATTCAGCAGACTCTTTTTTTTATAATAAAACCTTGAAAAATCGATTATGCATCTGAACTTTATTGTATTATTTAAAAAAAATATTCACTTAGTGTAAATTACACACATTAATGTTTGGTTTAAAAATAAATAGAATATATATTTGCGATGAATACTTATTGTGTTTTACACACTATTAGTATTATCAAACCATAATTCGAAATGAAAACACACCTAAATATAGCTGCCTGCGCAGTCTATTTATTTTCTGCATGCTTTATTTGTAGTTCAAATTGCTCAGCTACTGGTTATGTTCATGCTTCTGGCACACAAATAGTAAATGGCAACAACACCAATTTATTGCTAAAAGGTATTGGCACCGGCAACTGGATGATTCAGGAAGGGTATATGATGCAGAGTTCCAGTGTTGCTGGTACACAATGGCAATTTAAGCAGAAACTTACTGCAACTATCGGAGCTGAAAAAACCACACAGTTTTATACCTCCTGGCTTGACAATCATTTTAGGAAAATTGATGTCGATTCCATGGCTCACTGGGGCTTCAACAGTGTTCGTCCTGCCCTACATTACAAAGTATTTACTTTACCCATCGAAGAAGAACCCATTCAAGGTGAAAATACCTGGTTGGAAGAAGGCTTTGTCCGACTGGACAGTTTGGTCAGTTGGTGTGCAGCCAATCAAATGTATGTCATTTTTGATTTACACGGAGCTCCCGGTGGACAGGGCAAAGATGCCAACATTTCCGATTACGATGCATCAAAACCATCCCTATGGGAAAGCGAGCTGAACAAATCCAAAACCGTAGCCTTGTGGCGCAAAATAGCGGAACGGTATGCAACTAACAAATGGGTGGCCGGGTACGATTTGCTGAACGAAACCAACTGGACCTTTACAGAAGGCAACAATGCACCTATGCGTGCATTATACGGGCGTATTACAACAGCTATCCGGGAAGTTGACCCCAACCATATGATCATCATTGAAGGCAATTGGTTTGCAAACGATTATACAGGTCTAACGCCCAAGTGGGACAACAATATGGCTTACAGTTTCCACAAATACTGGGCATACAACACCCCTCAATCAGCTGATTGGATTGTGAATTTCAGAAACAACAACAATTGTCCGGTATGGCTGGGGGAGACCGGCGAAAATTCCAACCGCTGGTTTACCGATTGTATCGAATTGATGGAAAAGAACAATATTGGCTGGTCTTTCTGGCCGGTTAAAAAATCAGGAAACAACAATATTCTCAAATCAACCATCAATGCCGATTATAAAGCCTTGATCAATTATTGGGTAGGAACAGCTGCAAAACCTACTGTGGACAAAGCTTTCCAGGCTGTCATGACTTTTTCCGAAAATCATAAACTCGAGAATTGTACCGTTTTACGCGATGTTCTTGATGCTATGACACGTCAACCTTATACCAACGAAACACTTCCTTTTAAACCCCTTTCAACAGCATCCACCATTTTTGCCGTTGATTATGATTTGGGAAGAGCAGGATATGCTTATTCAGACACAGATGATGCCGATTACCATGTTAGTACCAATACGTATACAAATTGGAACAATGGGTACAATTACCGCAACGATGGGGTTGATATTGAAGGTTGTACAGATACGGAGACCAATGGGTATAATGTCGGTTGGATCAACAATGGTGAGTGGCTTCAATACACCATTCAATCTGCAGAAGCGAATTCGTACACCCTGATAATACGTCATGCCGCAGCTTCAGGAACGGCAAAAGTGCACATCGAAATTGATGGAAAACGGGTTTCAAAAACGGTGGATCTGACACCTTCCGGTAGCTGGACTGCCTGGAAAAGCACAGCCATTACCAATGTCATCGTTCCGGCTGGAAAGGTAAAAATGAGGATTGTCTTTGAAAAAGGAGGTGCTAATTTTAATTATTTTCAATTCAAAAATCCCAAAGCCATTGATGTTACGGCTTTTGAATTACTTAATGCCCAAACAGATACCTGGGCAAACGTCATCAAACTTAAATTCAACAAACGCATCAATACTGTTAGCAACGATCACTTTCAAGTTTCGATGGATGGTCAACCAGCCACCTTGCTTTCCTCCAATATTTCTGAATCAGACAGTTCTTTAGTGGAGCTAAAAATTGCTGAAGACATTCTGAAGAATAAAGTTTTGCAGGTTGATTACAGTGGAAACGGACTTTCAAGTGGTACTCAAAACCTCACTGATTTTGGCATTCAGCAGGTAGAAAACCTGACAAGCCAACATCAGACCATCCCCGGTAAAATAGAAGCTGAAGCTTATTCATTCATCAACGGTTTTAATTTTGAAACATGTGCTGATGTAAATGCAGGACTGAATACAGCCGATGCTTCCAAAGACCGCTTTTTGGATTATTACGTAAATATTGAATCTGCAGGAACCTATACAGCCTATTTTCGGGTATCCGTAAATACGGCATCTGCTCAAATAGCATTGATGAAAGAACAGAACGGAAGTATGATACCCCTGAAAGTATTATCCCTTACAAATACAGGAGGTTGGCAAAACTGGCAAACACAAAGTTTTACTGTGTCTCTGCCTGCCGGAAAAAATAAGCTTCGATTATTATCCAGAACAGACGGATACAATTTGAACTGGTTTCAGTTTTCATTAACAACTGCTATTCAGTTACCAAAAGCATCCGAAATAAAGATGTATCCAAATCCCACTCATGGAGATTTTAACCTAACCTTTAATAATGCCCTGAAACGCACCATTCAACTCTTCGATATGAATGGTCGAATGATTCAACAAGTGGCATGTAACCTGGCAGATGTAACTCTTAACACCCGAAATATTTTACCTGGAGTTTATATCGTAAAAATTTCAGATCAAAATGCTATCGTTTCAAAAAGACTGCAGATTATTTAAAACGAAAACACACCTTAATATATAACCAGAAAATAAATACCAGTGAAAAATGAGAAAACATTTAGTTGATTATGTCTTACTTGTCTTTTTTATGTTGATAAGTCAGCTGGCTTATTCACAGACCATTTTGGTAAAGGGATTGGTGGTCGATTCCGAGGGAAATCCCTTACCGGGAGTCTCCGTAAAAAACCTCAGTTCAACCAATGCAACAATCACTTCTGTCGATGGAAAATATGCCCTATCCAATCTGAGTGCAAAGGATTCAATTTTGTTCTCATATATTGGATTCAACAAAGAAATTCGTTTAGTAGGAAACACAACAACGATCAATGTCATCATGAAAGAGGCTTCCAGCGAATTGGCCGAATTTCAGGTTGTCGCATTTCAAAGACAAAAAAAGGAGAGTGTCATCGGTTCAATAAGTACCCTTGACCCAACTGAGTTAAAAATTGCACCAACCAACCTGACCAATGCTTTGGCAGGGAAAATGGCCGGTATCATTTCTTACCAGCGTTCCGGTGAACCTGGCAGTGACAATTCCGAATTCTTTATCCGCGGTGTCACGTCCTTCGGATACAAAAACAGTCCATTGATTTTGATCGATGGTTTGGAAGTTTCCTCAGACGACCTGGCAAGAGTGGAACCCGATAATATTGCCAGTTTTTCCATCATGAAAGATGCGACAGCTACAGCCTTATATGGAGCCAGAGGTGCCAACGGCGTTATCCTGGTTACTACCAAAATCGGTAAAAAAGGCAAAGCGACCATTTCGGCCCGTATCGATAATTGCATTTCGGCTCCTACACAAGTCAATCAATTTTTGGACGGAGTGGATTATATGGAACTCTACAACGATGCGCTTAGGACGCGCAACCCGAATGCACTGCTTTATTATTCAAAATCCAAAATTGAGGGAACACGAAACAACCTGAATTCCCAGCTATATCCAAATGTGGATTGGTACAGCGAACTTTTCCGCGACAACGTACAAAACCAAAAGGTAAATATGAGCATCAGTGGGGGTGGAGACATTGCGCAATACTACTTTTCCCTTTCGTACAACGATGAAAAAGGCTTGTTGAAAGTGAATAAATTGAACAATTTCAACAACAATATTGATATTAAACGCTACAACATGCGCGCCAATGTCGATTTTAACTTAACCAAAACAACGAAGGCTGCCATTAAATTTTACAATTTAATAGACCGGTACAATGGCCCGCTAAACAATGCCAGCAGCATTTTTGCTTCCGTTATGAATGCCAATCCTGTCAACTTTCCAAAGTATTATGAAAAGGATGAAAGCACTAAATTTTTAAATCACACCTTATTTGGAAATAAAGGAAAGGGCGGTTACCCCAATCCGTATGCAGAAATGGTTGACGGTTACAAAGATCAATTTACGTCAACCACGATGGCACAAGTGCAGTTTGAACAAGATTTGAAAATGGTTACAGAAGGTTTAAAACTACGCGGAATGGCCTCTTTGAGCTCATACACGTCAAAAGCTACCAACCATTCATACAAACCCTTTTATTATGAAATGCAAGAGTTGGATTCTGAGGAAGGAGTCTCCTATAAATTGAATCCAGTTGCAGAAGGAACCGAATATCTATCTTCTTCGTCGCCTGAACCCTTATCAAGCAGTAGTTTCTATTTTGAAGTATTAAGTCAGTATAACCGAACATTCAAGGAAAAGCACGATGTTGGCGGATTGTTGGTTTTAACAGCCAAAGAATCACTCAACACCATTTCAGGAATAGGACTTGCCACCTTGCCTTCACGCAATCTGGGTGTTTCCGGTCGTGCTACATACGGATATGATAGCAGATATTATATGGAACTGAACTTTGGGTACAACGGTTCCGAAAAATTTTCGGCACAACATCGTTGGGGCTTTTTCCCATCAGCAGGTTTGGGTTGGAACATTTCCAACGAACCTTTCTTTGCAAATTATAAGGATGCTGTTACCATGTTCAAACTCAAAGCCACGTACGGTTTAGTCGGAAATGATGCCATTTCTTCAGCATCTGATCGGTTCTTCTATCTGTCAGATGTAAATCTGGATAATGGCTCTAGAGGGTATACATTCGGTGAAAGTTATCAAAACTCGTACAACGGTTACAGCATCAACCGTTATTCAAATACGGGAATTACCTGGGAAATTTCTAAAAAAGCCAATTATGGAGTGGAATTCAGTTTGTTTGACAAAGTAAACGTACAGGTCGATTATTTTACCGAAAAGCGTTCCAACATCTATATGACAAGAGGTTATATCCCAACAACTATGGGTTTGTCAGCAGATATTTCAAGTAATATTGGCAAAGCAGAAGCCCATGGTATAGATTGCTCTTTAGACTATAAAGCAAGCATTAACAAAAATCTTTGGATCACTTCCCGTATTAACTACACCTATTCAACCAATAAGGTTACAGAAAATGGGGAGCCTGAATACAAATACGATTACATGAGTCATATCGGACATCCCATCAATCAGCAATGGGGTTTGGTAGCCGAACGTTTGTTTGTTGACGAAGCCGATGTACTCAATGCTCCCATTCAGTACAACAAGTCAGACTATTTGGCTGGAGATATAAAATATGTCGATGTCAATAAAGATGGTAAAATCGATAATTCGGATAAGGTTCCTATTGGATACCCAACCATTCCTGAACTTATTTATGGTTTTGGATCTTCTATAGGCTATAAAGCGTTTGATTTCTCTTTCTTTTTTCAGGGGTCAGGACGTTCTTCTTTTTTAATCGATCCAACCGTTATCTCGCCCTTTATAAACGAACGAAATGCCTTAAAGGTCATAGCTGACAATCATTGGTCAGAAAACAACCCTGATCCGAATGCTTTTTGGCCAAGAATGGCAACAACAACCATTGAAAACAACGAAAAGACATCAACCTGGTGGTTGCGTGACGGCAGTTTCTTACGACTTAAAAGTGTCGAGTTTGGATACTCCATTCCTACTAAAATATTAAAAAAGATCAATATCAATAAATTAAGAATTTACGCTTCAGGAACGAACTTATTGATTTTCAGTAAATTTAAACTTTGGGATCCAGAAATGGGGAGTGCCGGTTTGGGTTATCCACCACAGAAAATATTTGACATGGGCCTAAACATTAATTTTTAAGTACGTTTAAAAACACCAAAAATGAAAAAATCTTATATATATTATCTGGCTTTTATAGTGGTTTTGTCCAGTGGATGTTCTGATTATTTGAATGTAGTTCCAGACAAAACACAGGAAGTCTCCCTGCTGTTTGAAAATCAAGACGCTGCCTATAAAGCGTTGGCCACTTGCTATAGTTATCTGCCACAGGATGACGGTGTCTATTCAACTTATGCCTTTGCTTCGGATGAATTGACCACTCCAATCGCAAAAGAAACTCCAGGTATAGAACTAATGCGTGGAAAACAAACAGCAGACAAACCAATTATGGGTTTATGGGATGAAATTTATCCGGCAGGACGTACGCAACCATCGCTTTGGGATGCCATCCGTAGTTGCAATATTTTTATAGAAAATATTGGTCTGGTAAAAGATATGACCGACAAAGAAAAAGAAAGCTGGAAAGCAGAGGGCACTTTCTTGAAAGCCTATTACCATTTTCTGCTTTTCCGTCAATATGGTCCAATTCCTATTTCAGACGTAAATCTTCCAATCACTTCCTCGGTTGAAGACGTTCGTGTAAAGAGAAAACCCGTTGATGAGGTCATTGACTACATTGTCAAAACCATCGATAAATCCATTGAAACGCTGCCATTGCGCAATACGGCATCCAACAACCTGGGACGCATTGATCAGGTGATTGCTTATGCCATCAAATCGCGCGTCTTGCTTTATGCTGCAAGCCCTTTATTCAATGGGAATGCCGCTTTTTATGATACTTTCAAGGATAAGGACGGTGTAAAACTTTTTAATACGGTTTACGACAAGGAAAAATGGAAAAAAGCTCTGGATGCAACAGAAGTTGCTATAAACATAGCCAAATCCAATGGGGTCAAAATGTATGAATACACAGGTATCGTTCCAACATTTGACACCCTGGATTATCAACAACCAGAAGTGAAAGCACTCTACAATTACAGGTATATGTTCTGCGACAAATGGAACTCAGAATTGATCTGGGGTAATTCAGACCCGGTGGATAATGGAGACTGGTGGACATTACAAGCAGCCGCTATGATGATCAATCCGAATGCTTCTGCCCAGGAAGGTGCCTGGCAATGGGTTTCTCCAACAATTCAGGTTGTCGAAGCATACTATACCAAAAATGGATTACCTATAACTGAAGACTTGACATTCAATTATGAAAAACGCTACGGTTTAGCCCGTGTCACCGATGAAGACAAATACCATGCAACAACAGGATCCACCGTTATGATCCCCCGATTGCATCTTGGAAGAGAACCCCGTTTTTATGCATCGATTGGATTTGACCGAAGTATATTTCGTACATGGGGCGAAAAATGGAACCTGGAAATGAAAAAAGGAGAAAAACACGGACGTCGAGGAAATACCAACGACTATGTGGTGACCGGTTATGTGCTGGGAAAAATCTGTCATCCAAATTCTGAAGGAGATGCCTACAAAAAATTGAATGCCTATCCCTGGCCAATTATTCGTATGGCAGAATTGTACCTAAATTATGCAGAAGCTTACAATGAATATTATGGTCCCGATCAGAAAGTCTACAATGCACTCAATATCATTCGGACACGTTCCAAAGTGCCAACTGTAGAAGATGCCTGGGGAAATCCCCTTCTGGCAAAAACAGTTGATAAGTACAAAACACAAATAGGCCTGAGGGAAATCATCCAACAGGAACGACAAATTGAACTGGCTTTCGAAGGACAACGCAATTTTGATGTCCGTCGCTGGAAACAAGGTGACAAATACTTCAATCAGCCTGTAAAAGGCTGGTCGGTAGATGGTACAACAACAAGCACTTTCTATCAGGTCAAAGAGGTAGGGCAACGTTCATTCATTACCCCACGTGATTATTTACATCCCATCAAATACGATGAAATTGTAGTAAATTCAAATTTAGTCCAAAATCCAGGCTGGTAATTAATAAAAGAAACGATATGAACTATCCATTAAAAAATCAGAAAACGACCATGAAAAAAATAGTTACTGTCCTTCTAATAGCTACCCTTTTTGTAGGTTGCAAAAAAGAGGAGCTAGACACCACACCTCCCGGACAGGTTACAAATATCAGCTATAGGCCTACATCCGGTGGAGCAGTCTTAAAATTCACAGCACCCAATGACAAAGATTTGCTGTACGTCAAAGCCTGTTATACCAATTCCTTAGGCAATCAAGTCTTTAAAGTAGCCAGTTATTACAACGACAGCATTGAAATTGATGGCTTTAACGATGAAGTAGCCAGAACAGTGAAGCTTTATGCGGTAGATAACACGAACAATCAATCGGTTGCAGCCGAGATAGAAGTAACGCCTTCTAAATCTTATATTTACCTGGTTCAGGAAAGCCTGGTAATGAGTAAAGATCTGGGTGGAGTCCGTTTAAAATGGCTAAATCCGGCAGCAAAAACTGTCTTTGTCTATGTCTATTACACCGATTCCTTAAAAACGTATGAACGTATTCTGTCATCCAATGCTGATACCGCTTCCATCATCATGAGAGGGTTGGAATCCAAAAATTATGATTTTTCCATTATGGTGGAAGATTTCAGCGGCAACAAGACCAACGTCCTGAAAAAAGGAACCTACAAACCTTTGCTCGAACAAAAAATTGACAAATCAACCTGGACAATCGTCCAAAACCTTTCTGTAAATGGCGATATATGGGAAGGCAAAATGACCGCATTCTTTGATGATGTTGTGGACACGAAAGAATCCGGTACAGACAACAGTTACTTCATCATCAGCAGAGCCAACAACGGTGGAATGCTTAACTGGCCGCTCAATATTGTCTTAGACTTAAACAAGACTGTACAGATAAACCGATTCGTGGTATGGCAAAGGGCCTTTACCTACATAAATGCTGAGCAAAACGGAGTAAGTACAGCTTATTATTACTACCAGTCTGATAACATGAAATCATTTAATGTTTACATCAGTACCGATAAGGCCAAATGGACGTCACTCGGCACCTTTGATATAGGAAATCCTGCCGATGCAGATGGTAAAATCCCCGATGCAAAAATTAAGGAAGCAATAGACGGTCATGAATTTAGTTTATCTGAAATTTCCCAACCATTCAGGTATATTAAAATCGCTCTTTTATCAAACTTTGGCAGTGAGACCTACGTTGATGGCTCCGAGATTTCCCTTTATGGATTAGATAATCAATAACACCAGTTAACATGAAAATATTTTTAAAAATTACCACTATTGCTCTAGCACTGTTGTTGACAAACTGCGACAAGATGGAAGATAATTATACGGATTATCTGAACAATGTTCAAACCTATTCTCCACGGGTCACAAACCTGAAAGCGTTATCTGGATTAAGAGTGGCAACTCTAACATGGAAAAATCCAGAGGGAAATATTGCTATAAAAAATTGTATCCGTTTCGAGGATAGCACCATTATACTGGATCCCATGGTTGAAACATATACTCTGACAAATTTGGAAATAAAAGGATACGACATATCCGTTTATACCATCGACAAATTTGAAAACTATTCAGTACCAGCCATTACCTCCATTTTTCCAAACGGTGAATAATCTTTCTATTTAATCCATAAATTTTTCTTAAAAAAAACCTGTACTATGAAAAAAAGGATTTTATTTTTTATGTTCTGTTGTTTTGGACTTTTTACTGCCAACGCTATCCCCGTTAGCAATAAAATCGTCAATAGCAACATGGAAAGTCAAGGCGCTTGGCTTATCAGTTATCTGAACACTTCGGATACACAATATCCGGCAGTTACATGGAATTACACGGCACAAGTGCCTGCTGCAGGTGTTGGTGGCGCCTTGTATGTTTTAAGCTCCTCTACTTCAGGAAATGCTCAGGTTTGCTTATATCAACCCATCCATTTGTCTGGAGACTCCGTTTACAATTTTGATGCAGCTTTCAAAAATCTCAAACTTGAACGTTCCTGGTGCGAAGTCTTTATTGGCAAAGCTCCGGTAACAGGCGAAGATTATGGGGATGCATTAGGCACCAAGATTGCCAATTATGGAAGTTGGGACAATCCTGCAGCAGTTGCTGACGGTACATTCAAACTCAATGCTGCCGCATGTAAACAATTTGTTCCGGATAGTACTGGTACCTACTTTTTTGTCATCAAAATGGGGGCTACCACTTGGGATACAGAAGTCCCTAGCTGCGAAATAGTGGTTGACGAACTATCACTGACGGCAGCCAGAATTGCACCTGTAACCGCATTCAATGCTTCAGTTCGTTCAGGATTTGCACCACTCAGTGTTAAATTTACAGATGCCACTAAATATGCTACATCCTGGGCCTGGGATTTTGGTGATGGTGGAACCAGTACAGAAAAAAGCCCGACTCATATTTTTTCTGCAGTAGGAAAATACAATGTATCCCTTACAGCTACCAATGAAATCGGAACCAATGTCAAAACAGAAACCGAATACATTAATGTGACTCCATTGGCTAAACTTACCGGTGGTGGATTGTTGAAGGGCGGTGCTATGAGTAGTATAGAAGGATGGACCGCTGATTTTCTAGATACACCAGATCCAATATTGAACCCGGTTGCTACCTGGAACAATACCGAAAAAGCACCAAGTGCAGGTCAGGAAGGTTGCCTGAATATTGCAGGACCTGCAGGAACCAGCTCTCAAACCATTCAATACGCCATTTGGCAGAAAGTTCACATGAGCGTTGACTCTGTCTATGTATTTGATGGTGCATTCAAGGACAACGGTGTAAATCTGAAAAGCTTCTGGTTGGAAGTTTATGTCGGAATCGAGCCAACCGTTGGTGCAGATTATACATCCACTCAGGGAACCATGATTGCTAAATTTGGAGCTTGGGATGCAGGAAGTCCCGTTGCCGGTTTGGATGGAACATTCAAAATTCACAGCAGTCCTTATTCCACATTTACACCAACTGAAACTGGAGATTACTATTTTGTAATTAAATTAGGTACCTATGGAGGAAGTGGTTTTGACATTTCACTGGACGAATTATCCTTGAAACAAACCCGCACAAAACCTGCTGTCAATTTTTCAGCAACCAATGCTGTTGGTTTCCCTAGTTTGACCACACAATTTGTCAATCTGACTAAGTTTGCTACTTCGTATTCCTGGAATTTCGGAGATGGCTCTGCAGTAAGTACATTGGAACATCCGGAACATACCTACACAGTTCCGAATACCTATTCTGTTACTTTAACAGCTTCCAACGAAAAAGGCGATTCAATTCTTGTGAAAACAGATTTAGTGAAAGTAAATGAAAAACCTACATTGCCAGCAGGTGAAATGCTTTACGGTGGCAATATGGAAAATGGAAATTTCTGGTCTGTTGCCCGATTGATCGCTGCAGATCCAACAGTTTTGACCTGGAACTACACCGATGCAATACCTACAGGTGGCGAAGGTGGTAGTTTGCGTCTGGAAAACACAGGCTCCAACTTCAATATGGCCATTTACCAGGAAGTACAGTTGAAAAAAGATTATTCCTACGTATTTGATGGACTTTACAAAGACATTAAAGGTATTGCTGATTATTGGTGTGAAGTCTACGTGGGTACTGTTCAACCTGTGGATGGAACAGATTATTCCTCCACAATGGGTACCCAGTTGTTGAGTATCAATACCTGGAATGGCTCCAAAAAATTCATGGATGGACCAATGAGGTCAAATCTGACCATCCTTCCTTTCAAAGCACTTGCAGATGGTACCTACTATTTTGTCTTCAAAATGGGTTCCAACAAAGCAGGAGCTTTAAACGAAATTTTGCTGGACAATTTATCACTTAAAGAAACATTGCCAATTACAACCGATTTCTATGCAGAAACGCTTACAGGTGATGCTCCATTGAGTGTTCAATTCTACGACCTTTCTCTCAATGCAACTGCATGGAGTTGGAACTTTGGTGATGGTGGAACAAGTATCGAACAATCTCCGATTCATATTTATACCCAACCAGGCACCTATACCGTGACATTAATTGCCAGCAACACCGGTTCAAGTTCTACACTTGTTCAAACCGATTTGATTGTAGTTACAGGTGTATCAGCTTTGGAATCTGGCAAATTAAGCCAATACAACGTACGTACAGAAAATAACCAGATCAAAGTGGATGGAGTTAAGAGTAACGTAAATTTATATGACGTTTCAGGTAGATTTGTTCAATCTCAAAAGTTGACCGGATCCTTCACTTCTAAAACATTGAATCCCGGTATGTATTTTGTAAAAATTGATGGAGTTACAGCCAAAGTTTCTTTGACTAAATAACGGGGTTTTAATAATACAAATAATAGCTAAAAGAAATGGTCCCAAGTTTAACACTTGGGACCATCTTTTTTAGCTATTAATTGACTTCGCTCTTCACTTGCTTCCGAAAAGGCCTCTGTAAATTTTCGACCATCTGTTTAAACAAATCAGAAACCCTGTTGAAATCTTCCTTGTAAACGATACCAAGACCCTGGGTATTGAGCGCCGACTTAAAGTAACGGTTGTCGTTGGCCTTGTTAAAAAACCGGGCACTCCACTTTTCCGAATTTTTCAACTTCAGGTTGAAATCAAACTCCCCGATAAACTGACTCTTATTGGTTTGAGCCAGATTCTCACGAGTGCCAAGGTTTCCATTAAATGTTAGACGGTTGTCCAGCCATTGACCACTCATTCCCACTTTCCATTCACCGGGAGTACCCAATTCATAGGCCGCATTCCGATAGTCAAAATCAAAGGACATTTTGGATTTCCCAAAAACATCGTTAATCATATTGTTCAATTGGGAAGAAACAGTTGATATAGTGGTGTTTAAAGCCGTTGACATGCCACTTGTTGAACTTTGAACAGCCGTGTTGTAAGAAGGGGTGCTAAATCGTCCGAAAAGCATCAGGTAGACAATCTGTTGATTCACCATTTCGTCCGTATTGATCACATTTGCTATCTGTTTTTTTAAATTGTCATCTGCAGAAGGAAAAGCCAAATCCAGTTGAATATCTGGCTTCTGAAGTTCACCATCCAGTTTTAGCACACAATTCACTGGAATGCTGCTGCGGTTTAAATTCAGACTGCTCAGAGCTTCAGCCGATAACAAATCAGACAGATTGGCATTCACCGTATAGTTTGCCTTAATATTGAGTTCAGCTGCAAGTGGATCCCCTGAAAAATTGATGCTGCCACCATTTTCAATGTTAAAATCTCTTCGCAACAGATTTTCATAAATAAACTTATAACTTCCATTTTCAATGGTATAACGTCCAAATAACTGCATATCATTGGCGTTATTAAACACTGCGCGTATTGCTCCATTTCCACGTGCTTTAATTTCATCACCGGAATTTGGATCTGGTATCAACGTCAATTCTGCATTGGGAGTAGCCTCAATTTTTAAATCGACGGTTAAATTTGTTGGAATTTTAAACGTTACTGGCAAAATCGGCTTCTTTTTCAATTCAAAGTCGTAATCTTCATTCACTTTTTTCTTTTGAATGAATTTGATAAAGCTGTTTTCGGTAACCTGGTTTTTATTCTTTATGGAAATAGTCGCCTTTGTCTTGTCTTCAGTACGTGCATTAATGTCAATTGTGATGTTATCCTGTGGTCCATTGATTGATACCGTTCCAGTTGCATAGGCTGTGCCATAAAAGAAAGCATCCTGGGATGGTGGAATATCCATGGCCAATAAATTTTTAGCCTGAATATCAATGGAAGTCTGCATGTTTTTCCAATATTGATGCCTTAAAATACCAGTAGCCTTGGCTACATTACCCTCTCTGTCTTTCACTATTACATTTCTGAATACCACAATTCGTGGTGACACCAAAACGGAATCACTGAAAGAATATCTAGTATTCAGCATCTGAACACCAAAAGATGCATTTTCTACATAAGCCTGAGCATAAACACCCAGATGTTTCATCGGGCCAATTAAATGTGCATTTCCTGAAGCTACACCTTGCAGATTGTATAAAATCTTACCCAGATAAGGTTCCAGAAAATGAACAGGAAGCCTATCGGCGTTTATGGATAAAAACATAGAATCCGAACCTGGGAAAATAGCACCAGAAGCAGTGGCAATTTTTCTATTGACACCCTCTATTTCCTGATTGGAACGAATATCCGCATCCAGAACCAAAGCCCTCATGGCATTGTTCCACTTGGATTTGGCTATTAAGTGGCCAATTATGGCGTGGTTAAAAGAAAAGTTTTCTACCGATAAATCGGCATTCATCGCCGGATTTTTGAACAACCGTACACATTCAGCATGTCCACTGACAAGTCCTCCAAAATGAATATTTGTTGCTTTTGGAAGAAGCAAAAACACATCGTCAAGGCTGAATGCGTTCAATAAAACATTCAAAGTATCTGACGAATTTTCTGAAGCATAACCCTGAATTTTAATAAATTGTCCAGAGTGTGTCAATTGGAAATCTTCCACAAACAGTCGTTTATCTTCCCAGCGGAAGTCCGTAGGATGTATATTCCAAACCGAATCGTTCAAAATAAGGTTGGATTTCCTGAGCTTTGCATCAATCAGAAGTGCTCCATCCTTTTTTCTTGAAAAATGCAAATCACTCTGAATATTTCCACTATACGTATTGAGTGAAGAATTACTTATATTTAATTTTAACGCAGTGTTGTTGTTGGAAGATCTGGTATCCACATTAAATTTCATTTCTTTGTCTCCAGAGCCAATTCGTGCAAAAGCTAAAAATTTTGTCTCTCCCTGTGGGTTTTCCAAAAGAAGCCCCAATGATTGAACCGGTAATTTTCCATAAGTCACTTTTGGTACATCTGCCTTTAACCTAAATTTGCCAGTCCTGTCGTTGTAAAAACCATTTATAGTAAGCTTGTCCTCTAAAATAAAACGTAGCCCCAACACCTTGGTCAAGCTATTAGAAGGATGTAGAGTGCCGTTAAAAGTAAAATCATTGTTGATCTCATATTTTGGTATTTCAGGCTTAAGTAACGATGGAAAATAAAACCTTGCAATTGTTCTTAGACTTTTCGGTAAAGTACTGAATTTGTAATTGCCCTGAATCTCACCATTCAAAAGACTAGAATTGATTAGGATGAATTTATTTCCAGGTACGTTTCCGGCTAAAATTTGTATATGATTCAAATAAAACCTTTCCTGTTTGTTTACTATGTTCAGGCTATCAATGGTAACCTGCCCCTGTAAATCGTCGAGTACCCTTCCTTCAAAATCAGAATGCAGATGAAAGGAAAGACTTGAAATACCTGCATTTGTCGTTAGATTTAACGATTGTAGATTGACCTTATCTGCAATCAAATCAAAATTAAACGTTGGAGATTGTTTTGAAAGATCCACCAGACCGGAAAAATCCAGTTTGGCATTCTCGTCATCCAGAGATGCTTTGCCATTAAAGCCCTTTTTATTAAAAACTCCGTTTAAGGCCAGATTCTGATAATCATAATCCTTAAAATAAAAATGAGGTACTTTGCCTTCAACAGAGCCGGAAAACGCGTTTTTCTGATCTTGAATTCCTTTAATGAGTAAATCAAAGGACACTTTTCCAAAAAGTTTTTTATCTGGGAATATTCTTTTCAGATCAAAATCTTCAGCTTTAACCTTTCCTTCATAAATAAAATTTCCTTTTTCTCTGGAAAGTTGCAGATCGGTTGCAATATTTCCTGCCTCAGTTGAAAAATCACCGCTTAATATCCAGCGATGATTCAAGGTATTAATTTTGCCCATGTAATCGATTTTACCCAAATTGCGCAAAGCATCAATTTGAGCAAAATTATTGGTCATAAAACCGGATAAATATTCAACACCTTCAGGCATAACACGAAGCATCTCGATTTGTCCTTTCATGTAAAGGTCGTGAACAGATGGTAAACCTATCAGTGCAATTCGCCCTTCCAGCAGAATTATATTATCCATATTTAAGCGCAAGTTGTTGCATGTTAAATCGGAAAGACTGCCTTGTACAGCAATGGATAAATCGATCGGCTTGTTCAACTTTAAATAGGAAGCCTTAAGAAAGGAAAAATCGGATGGAACCACCCTCAATTTAATGTTGGTTGGATCAAAATTGACAGAATCTGCAAAAGTTGAAAAAGAAGAAAAACTCTTGTACTTCGCATCCAGTGCAGCAATCTCAATCATGGAATTCGCAGATTTTAATTCAAAGTCACTCAGGTTGAAGCCTTTTTCGAAAAGTTTTGCCTGTAACTTGAGATTGTCAATTTTAAAGCCACATTTTTCTGTAGCCTGAAATTTATAAACCCGAAATTGAAAATGATTTTTAGGTGCAATTTTTAGAAGAATCCTGGCTGAGAGATCTGACAGTTGAATATGGTTAACATCTGGCCCCTTCAGTTTATAAGGCTTGGAAAGGACATCGTATCTGATCTTGCAGCGACGAAATAAGATGGTTGAAAAATCAATGTGCCAGGGAATAACCGATTTTTTGGAACTCTTGAATGCATTTATAATAGACTGAATATTCAGGTCACTTTTTGGTGTTTTGCGGGAAAGACGGATGTCACCGTCAATGATGCGAAACGATTCTATTTCAACACGTCTTCTTAGAAGTGGGAGCAGGCTCAAACCGACATCCAGCCTGTCGGCTTTCAATATCTGATGATTAAAACGATCATTTATCTGGATGTTGTGAAAAACAACTCCACGAAAAAGGTCAATATCTGTATCTTCGATGTAAATTTTAGCACCGGCCTTAACGGTCAGTTCTTTCGTCACTGTATCGACCAAACGCTGTTGAAAATAGGATGTATTCAACAAGATCAGTGGTATACCGATCAGTATCAGCAATACAAGAAGCACTATAATCCCCGTTCTTTTCAAAATAAATTGGTACTTTTGTCGGGCTGTTATCCCAATGAGACACTATTCTATGCAAAAATAAGAAAAAGCCGTCCATTTCTTGCAGTTGAATTGATAATTTATACAATTTTGTTTGATATGCCTTCTGTAACAATCCTTGGTATTGAGTCATCCTGCGATGATACCTCTGCTGCTGTCATCCGTGATGGTTTTTTATTGTCAAATGTCGTTGCCGGCCAAAAAGTTCATGAACTTTATGGTGGTGTGGTGCCCGAATTGGCATCCAGAGCACACCAGCAAAATATTATTCCCGTTGTGGACCAAGCCCTTAAACAGGCAGGTATTTCCAAAGACGAACTCTCGGCTGTCGCTTTTACACGTGGCCCAGGCCTGATGGGCTCCTTGCTTGTTGGAACGTCCTTTGCCAAAGGTTTTGCCCGTTCGCTTCAAATTCCATTGGTGGAAGTCAATCATTTACAAGGACATATACTGGCTCATTTCATTCAAGTAGAAGGAGAAGAGCACCGCAGTCCAAATTTCCCGTTCCTGTGTTTACTTGTATCAGGTGGAAATTCACAAATTGTGTTGGTGCGTTCCTACAAGGATATGGAAATAATCGGTCAGACCATCGATGATGCTGCCGGTGAAGCGTTTGACAAATGTGCAAAAGTGATGGGACTTCCTTATCCGGGTGGACCGGTTGTAGACAGGTTGGCCAAATTGGGCAATCCCAAAGCATTCACTTTCAATAAGCCACATATTCCAGATTACAACTACAGCTTTAGCGGACTTAAAACCTCCTTTTTATACCGTTTGCGCGATGAAATTGCCCTGAATCCGGACTTTATCGAACAAAACAAGGAAGATTTGTGTGCATCCCTGCAATATACGGTGGTGGAAATTTTAATGGATAAACTACGGAAAGCGTCCAAAGCGTTGGGTGTCAAAGAAGTTGCACTGGCCGGTGGCGTATCTGCCAATTCTGGTTTGCGAGCTGCCTTTGAGGATCACGCTAAAAGGTTCGGTTGGATTATTCATATCCCTAAGTTTGCTTATACCACAGACAACGCTGCCATGATTACCATGACCGGCTATTTTAAATTCCAGGAAGGCATTTTTGCGTCGTTGGATGTTGCACCTTATTCCAGAGTCGTTTTATAAACTCGAACCATGCTAAAATCACTCGTATTGGTTTTTGTTGGCGGAGGCTTGGGCAGCGTTCTTCGCGCACTGGTAGGAAAGCTCTTCAGTTTTATCGGCTTTCCCATTGGAACGTTGCTAGTCAATGTACTTGGAAGCCTTCTGATAGGCTTTCTGTATGCCTTATTCAGCCGTCAGATCATTGGTGAAGATTACCGTTTACTCCTGGCTGTAGGTTTCTGCGGTGGCTTTACCACCTTTTCCACCTTTTCCAACGAGAACCTGCATTTTATACGAACCGGGCAGTGGGGTATTTTCATTTTATACGCGGTAGGGAGTTTGTTGGTTTGTCTTCTTTCTGTGTGGCTTGGCGATAAACTGGGATCCAGGTTGTAAAATCTTCAAAAAAAAGGCCATCCCCGAATGAACAAGGATGGCATTTATAATTTAGACTTTTAAAATTTAAGCCTTTCTCACAGGCGCTTTTATGAATTTCACAATGACTGCACCCATTAAAAGCATCACAGCTGAAATGATAAAGGAAATGGAATATGCTCCGGTTGCATCAGCAACGAAAGCGCCTATAAGTGGTCCAACGATTCCAGCTACACCCCAGCCACAGAAAATCAGACCGTAGTTTACACCCATATTTTTGATTCCAAAGAAATCGGCTGTAGCAGAAGGGAACAAAGAAAAAAGTGCACCATAAGCAAATCCGGCAGTAGCAGAACCAGCGATCAACATGGGTACACTTTGGTAGTAGGTGAAAAGGAACATATTGACAGCCTGCAAGCAGAAAACAATTAACATAGAATTTGTCCGTCCTACCTTATCAGATAAAATACCACCTGAAACACGACCAATAGCGTTAAAAACAGATAGAATGACCACGAGTAAAAATCCTGCTTCCCAATTAGCCTGTACTTTTGCAATACTGGTTAAATGAGCAATCAACATCAGACCAGCTGCACCGCTCATTAAATAAGCAGTAAAAAGCATCCAAAAAGATTTTGTTTTTACCATTTGTTGCCAGGTATAGTCGTTGGCTTTGGTCGTAGAAGGTTTAGCTGAAACAGCAGTAGGAATGTATCCTGCAGGAGGATTTTTAATAAACATGGATAAAGATAAGATACCAACCAGTGAGAAAATACCCAAATAAAGAAAGGTTTCTTCGATGGTGTGGCTTTTCAACAAGGCGTTGGTTATAGGCGCAATGTAAACGGGAGAAAGACCAACACCGGAAACAACAATACCGGAAATCAATCCTTTACGTTTTAAATCAAACCATTTAATGGCACAAGGAGTTACGGCTGAATAACCAAAACCAATACCCATACCGCCAATGATTCCAAAAGTAAAAATCATCATTGGAAGCGTGTGTGCAAAGGATGAAGCAATTAAACCACCACCCAAAAGCATACCCCCAAAAAGAGCGATGGGTCTGGGGCCGTATTTATCTTGTGCCCTGCCGGCGAAAATCATGGTTAAGGCGAATGTTGCCACACTGATAATCATCGGAAGAGAAGCTTCTTTGTTGCTCCAGCCCCAGTCAATGACTAGCTCTTTTTTAATAACGCTCCAGGAGTATAAAATACCCAGAATCAAGTTGATAAACAATGCGGCAAAGGTTATAAGCCACCCTGTAGATTTTCGTGTTTCGGTCATATAGATGTAGGTTAAAAATTATATTGGTCGCAAATTTAGTATATTATATTACATATTGAAACCAAAAGTTGACTGAAAAGTATTAAATCGTAAATTTTCACCTATTCTGATTAAAAAAATGGGCGCCTTTCTGAAGAGACGCCCATTTTTCTTTTCCATTTTAAATACTAAACCAAATGACGGATTAACTGTTCTTTTTCACCGTACAGCATGTCTATTACAGGAATTTCAATCATGGTGTATGCACCTGGAGCTTGTTTGAAACTTGCACGGGCCACACATATCAAAACCTGAGCTGTCAGAGCAGGATTGTTGATTTTCATATTAAATTCCAACAATTGATTTTGGGTTTTGCCGGAAACACCCTTGCGGGTCATGTGCACACCATGTCCCATATCGATGAGTGCATCAACATCTTCCACCAAAGTGACGTGCGTTTCGTCGCTGGCAAAATAAGGGTCAATCTTGATGGATTCAACCACTTTGCCGAAATCATATCCATCTTCCAGTTCAATATAAACCATGCGACGATGAACGCCTGTTCCAACAGGTATAGTCATTGAAAGTGCAGCTTTTACACCAGGTTTAGATTTCACACAGACGGTATGACCCATACTCATTCCAGGGCCAAAATTGGTGTAACTAATTCCTTTGGGCACAATAGCTTCCATCATAGCACGCACCATGGAGTCACTACCCGGATCCCAACCTGCAGAAATAATTGCCACTGTGTTATGGGCTTTAGCCACTGCAGCAAGCGATTCGTGCAAATCCCAGATTTTTCCGTGAATATCAAAACTGTCTACGGTATTGATGCCCATTGCCAAAAATTCTTTGGCATGTTCCTCCACACTGCGGGTAGGGGTGCATAAGATAGCAACATCCACTTTGTCCAGTTTGCGGATATCCGTAACAACCGGAATTTCGACCAATTCTTTGGGAGTTTCTACTGCAAGTGAGCGGCGTACAACGCCGGCTACTTCAAAATCAGGTGAAGCTTGTATAGCTTCCAAAACATACTTTCCGATATTGCCATATCCAACGATGGCTGCACGAATTTTCTTCATAGTTAACACGTTTTTTTTGAGGTCCATTTCAAGGTCGCGAATTTACAAAAAGCAAGCTATAATCACAATCTTATTGAAATGTTTCTAAACGAATTTCATTTGAGAAGAACAAAGTAACCTATTGTGGCGTTACTATTTCATTGAATCTGAAAATTAGGTATATTTGATCCTATGAATATTGAAGAATTAAGAGAGTATTGTTTATCAATAAAAGGTGCAGAAGAATGTCTGCCTTTTGATGAAGTAACTTTGGTGTTCAAAGTAATGGGCAAAATGTTCGCTTTATTACCTCTTGACAAGGAAGAATTAAGTATTTCCGTAAAATGCGACCCCATTGTTGCTATTGACCTGAGAGATAGATATGTAGCTATAGAAGGCGCCCACCACTTCAACAAACAATATTGGAACACCCTCTATCCGAACAGGGATATGGACGATAAAGAAATAAAGACATGGATACGGCATTCCGTAGATGAAGTCATCAAGAAACTACCGTTGATCAAACAGAAAGAATATAAAAAGTTATGCCTTGAAGGACTTTAAACTACCTAATTTACGGTTTTTGACTTTTCCCCTGATTTAGCTGATTCTTCCACATTTTTTTCTTTGTTCAGCAAAAAACGTTTTATTTTCATCGTTGCGGTCTTCTCAAAAGGCTCATCCTGTAAATGAACATCCGAAAGCTGGGAGTGTTTTCCAACAGATTGGTTCACTTTTTCCTTGAGCTCTTTCAAATACAAATCCATCCGTTTTTTAAGTTCTTCCTGATAATTATGAGCGGACGCAATCAGTTCCTGATAGCGTTTGGAAAATTCTTCCGGATTTAAATAAACATTTGCTACCAGCTTTCCTTTTTGCTCATAAACAACAGACTCTACCACACCATCCATCTCATTGATGATGGCTTCAATTTCTTCCGGATAAATATTTTCACCACTGGCACCCAGAATCATATTCTTACTGCGTCCTTTCAGATAAATGTTTCCTTTTTTGTCTAAAATAGCCAAATCACCCGTGCGAAACCAGCCATCAGGACTCAAAACTTCAGCCGTTTTTTCAGAATCCTTGTAGTAGCCGACCATCACATTCCGTCCACGAACCACCATTTCTCCTTCGCCAGTTTGAGGATTGACATTGATCAGCTTTCTTTCAATTCCTTCCATAGCAGGACCATTGGAACGATAAATAGTCTGTTCAACAGGTGAACCAAAAATCATAGGTGACGTTTCGGTGAGGCCATAACCACAGGAGTAGGGGAAATGAGCATCTCTCAAAAAACGTTCTACTTCGGGTGCTACAGCTGCGCCGCCAATTCCAAAAAACTTGAGTTTACCTCCAAATATATGATACAGTTTTTTACCCGCTGTACGATGTAAAAAAAGCTGAATAGGACGAATGCCATATAGAAAACGCATAAAACCACTTTTGGTCAATTTGGGTTTTACACCCACTTTAAACATTTTCTCAATGATTAAGGGCACAGTCAACATCATCGTAGGTTGAATGGTCTTTAACAAAGGCATTAAAACATTAGCTGTGGGAGCTTTATCAATATAATGTATCGTTGCTCCCTGCATCGTACCCAAAACCAAGCTTATCGTACATTCATAAGTATGTGCCAAGGGTAAAACGGACAAATAAACATCACTACTTGTTACTGGATAAAGCGTAGTACACATTTGTGCATCCCAAACAATATTGTCGTTGGTCAGCATCACGCCTTTTGAACGTCCTGTGGTACCGGAAGTATAGATAATGCATGATAAATCACTATCTTTCACACTATTGGGAGTGAATGCTTTAAATTCTTTCTCGTGTTGCAGGCAATAGTCTTCAACAGATTCATTCGTTGTTGGTGAATGAAAGTCATTCATCACTAGGATCAATCCATTAAATTCAATTTTCTCTTGTAACCTTTGATAAACCTTTTCAGAAACAATCAGCGCTTTGGCTTCAGAATGTTCCAAAACAGTCCCCATTTCCTTAGCTGAAAAGTCCACCAATACAGGAACAATTACTGCCCCCATGGATGCAATTCCAAAGTAGGAAACACCCCATTGTGGCATATTCTCACCAATCAAAGCAACTTTATCATATTGCTGAATGCCATGGCTTGCCAAAAAAAAACGCAATTGAGAAGCTTTCTCACCCAACATGGTATAAGTAAAGGTACAAGATGCACCCATTGTATAGGCTACTTTATCGCCAAAAAGGGATACACTGTTTTCCAGAGTGGATTGTAATGTATTTAAAATTGGTTTTATCATATCTGTTTTTGTCCTAATTAGAGGCCATAAAGGTAAAATGAATTTTTCACTTTATCCCAATTTATTGATGTAAAACAAGATTCCAGCAGGAATTGTTTAAAAAAAGCAAAGTATGTTTCCATTAAATTCACTTGAAAACAAATTGATTTTTTTAATATTTTGCTGCAAAAACTTGTGAAATGCTGAATATATACCTATTTTTGCAGCATTAATTAAACAATTATGCAAGCAAACACCCTACATTTCGGTCATCACCATTATTCTAAACGTTAAACGGTTGGCTGAACTTGTAGTGTACAAATAAAATTCAAAAGGCTTACCGGATTATGGTGAGCCTTTTTTAATTCAAAAAATTCAATCATTATGCTAAGAATAGCTGTTCAATCCAAAGGTCGTCTCAACGAGGACACCATGTTGCTGCTTCAGGAAGCTGGTATCAAACTTGTTCCCGGTAAAAGGACACTCCTTGTCCCTTCCAAGAATTTTCCGGTAGAAATTCTATTTCTAAGAGATGATGATATTCCTCAATCGGTTGCTTCAGGTATTGCTGACGTCGGTGTGGTAGGAGAAAACGAATTTTGCGAAAAGAAAGAAGACGCAACCATCGTAAAACGACTTGGTTTCAGCAAATGCCGTCTTTCTATTGCAATTCCAAAAACTATTGAATACACAGGGGTAGAATGGCTAAACGGTAAAAAAATTGCCACCTCATACCCAGTCGTTTTAGGTGATTTCTTAAAATCGAAAGGCGTAAAGGCTGACATTCATGTTATTACAGGTTCAGTTGAAATTGCACCTGGTATCGGTTTGGCAGACTGCATTTTTGACATCGTTAGTTCAGGAAGTACGTTGGTGAGCAACCAGCTTAAGGAAGTAGAAGTGGTGATGCAATCGGAAGCATTGCTGATAGGTCACACCGCTTTGACAGAAGAAAAACAAGCCATACTTGAAGAACTGTTGTTTCGCATTCAAGCTGTTCAATATGCCGAAAATAAGAAATATGTGCTGATGAATGTACCAAATGATCAGATTCAGGCCATTGTAAATGAAATACCAGGCATGAGAAGCCCAACGGTGATGCCTTTGGCAAAAGAGGGTTGGAGTTCCTTGCATACAGTGTTGGAAGAAAAGAAATTTTGGGAAGTTATTGGGAAACTAAAGTCTCTCGGAGCGGAGGGAATCCTTGTCTTACCAATCGAAAAAATGATCATTTAGTTTGTTTTAAAATAGAGCGCACTACTGCGTTGCAGTTTGCTTGTCAATCCTCACGTACGAAAAGTACGCTCCGGTATGACGCACAAGCTGCGCCTTGTATTGCATCTCTCTTTTAAAACAAACAGTGGGGTATAAACTTGAAAAAAAATGAAAATAATCAACTATCCTTCGGAAAGTGAATGGCCTGCAATTTTAGCACGACCTGTTTACGATACCACTGAGCTGAACGGAATTGTCAGTGGTGTGTTGCAATCCATCCAGAACAGAGGCGATGAAGCTGTCAGGGAATACGAATTGAAATTTGATCAGGTGGTCCTTAAAGACCTTCAAGTTTCAGAGTCAGAATTTACTGATGCTGAATCAATTGTAACCAAGGAATTAAAGCAAGCCATTAAGCTGGCCAAACAAAATATATCTGCATTTCATGCTGCTCAGGATGTTCCACTTCCCAAAATTGAAACAGTTCCCGGCGTAATTTGCTGGCAAAAAGCAGTAGCCATCGAAAAGGTTGGTTTATACATTCCCGGTGGAACAGCTCCTTTATTTTCAACCGTTCTGATGTTGGCACTGCCTGCACAAATAGCCGGCTGCAAGGAAATTGTTCTTTGCTCGCCACCCGATAAAGAAGGAAAAATCAATCCTGCCATTTTATATGCAGCAAAAATAGCCGGTGTAAGCAAAGTTTTTAAAATCGGAGGTATTCAAGCCATCGGTGCTATGGCCTATGGAACAGAAAGTGTTCCTAAAGTTTATAAAATTTTTGGTCCTGGCAATCAGTATGTCACATCGGCCAAACAACTGGTCAGCCTTCGAGATGTGGCCATTGACATGCCTGCAGGCCCATCCGAAGTGGAAGTTTTAGCCGACCAGACAGCCAATCCAGCTTTCGTCGCTTCCGATTTGCTTTCACAGGCAGAACACGGTGTTGACAGTCAGGTTATTTTGATTACCACCAGTGAAACGCTAGCCAAACACGTGATCGACGAAGTTGTTTTTCAAACCACTCAGTTACCGCGTAAAGACATCGCGGAAAAAGCCTTGGAAAACAGCAAAATAATTCTGGTAAAAGATATGGAAGAAGCCATCCGCATCACCAACGAATATGCGCCTGAACACCTCATCATTTCAACCATGGAATACCGGGAAATCGCTGAAAAAATCATCAACGCCGGCTCCATTTTCCTGGGTCATCTCACGCCAGAAAGCGCCGGTGATTATGCCTCCGGAACCAACCATACCTTACCCACCAACGGCCACGCAAAAGCCTACAGCGGAGTAAACCTGGACAGCTTCCGTAAAAAAATAACCTTTCAGGAAATCACTCCTGAAGGCTTGCAAAACATCGGTCCGGCCGTGGAAATCATGGCGGAAACCGAATCACTTTTTGCCCATAAAAATGCCATGTCGTTAAGACTAGGAAAAAAATAATAACCCATGAACCTACAAGAACTGGTCAGACCCAACATCTACCATCTCAAGCCCTATTCCTGCGCCAGAGATGAGTTCAAGGGCGAAGCCGAAGCGTATCTGGATGCCAACGAGAATCCACTGAATGCCCCATACAACCGCTATCCGGATCCTCTTCAAAAGGATCTGAAAGAAAAGGTGGCCAAACTGAAAAACATCGACTCTGAAAAACTGTTTTTCGGAAACGGCAGCGACGAACCCATCGACCTGATTGTCCGCATTTTCTGCGAACCAGGCATCGACAACATCGTAGCCATCGACCCAACTTACGGCATGTATCAGGTTTGTGCCGATGTCAACAACGTAGAATACCGCAAAGTACTTCTGCTTGAAGATTTTACGCTCGATACCGAACGTGTTCTTTCAGCTGTAGATGCTCATACTAAAGTCATTTTCCTATGTTCCCCCAACAATCCAACCGGCAACGATCTGGATGTAACAGGCATGAAAACCATTCTGGAAAAGTTTCAGGGCATTGTAGTCATCGACGAAGCGTACATCGATTTTTCCGCTCGTGCCAGCTTTTTGGCTGAATTGGATAACTACCCAAACCTCATCGTTTTGCAAACATTCTCCAAAGCATGGGGCATGGCTGCCATTCGTCTGGGCATGGCTTTTGCCAGTCCTGAAATCATCAGCTTTCTCAACAAGGTAAAATACCCCTACAACATCAATTTATTGACCCAATATTTTGTCGGTGAGGAAATTAAAAAGCTGAAACGGAAAAATGATTGGGTAGAGATGCTGCTTGAGCAACGCACCGTACTAATCTCACAGTTGGAATCACTGCCCATGGTAGAGAAAGTCTATCCGACCGATGCCAATTTTGTTTTAGTTCGTGTTAGCGACGCCAACGCCACCTATCGGTATCTGGTAAATCAAAGCATCATTGTGAGAAACAGAAACAACATATCTTTGTGCCTTGGCTGCCTTCGCATCACAGTGGGTACCGCTCAGGAAAACGTCTTGCTTCTGGAGGCTTTGAAACAAATGAAATAAAATAAAGCAATGAATACCAAAAAACGCGTACTCTTTATAGATCGGGATGGAACCCTGGTGCTTGAACCACCCATTAATTTCCAACTGGACAGTCTTGAAAAACTGGAATTTTACCCACATGTTTTCCGCAACCTGAACTTCATCCGTACCAAACTTGATTTTAAGTTTGTGATGGTAACCAATCAGGACGGTATGGGTACCATCACATTTCCAGAGGAAACGTTTTGGCCGGCTCAGGACAAAGTGCTGAAAGCGTTTGAAAACGAAGGTGTTGTTTTTGACAACATTCACATTGACCGCTCTATGCCAGCCGACAATTCTCCGATGCGCAAACCAGGTCTGGGAATGCTTCAGGAATATTTAACCGAAGACTATGATTTGCCGGGTTCCTTTGTCATAGGCGATCGTTTAACCGATGTCCAGATGGCAAAAAATCTGGGTTGCAGGGCTATTTTACTGTCAAAACCCTACGAAGAAGTCACCAATTCTTTAATCTCTGCCGGTTTAGAGGGTGTTTGTGCCCTGATCACCGATAAATGGGATGACATTGCAGCCTTTCTGTTTGCAGGTGCACGCACAGCCGTTGTAGCCCGCAAGACCCATGAGACAGATATTTATGTATCGATAAATCTGGACGGAAGCGGAAAAACAAATATTGACACTGGGTTGAGTTTTTTCAACCACATGCTGGACCAAATTGGAAAGCATGCCGGGATAGACTTGACCATCATCACCAAAGGCGATTTGGAAGTAGACGAACACCACACGGTAGAAGATACAGCCATTGCACTGGGAGAGGCTTTGCTTAACTCTTTGGGCGACAAGCGTGGCCTGGAACGTTACGGCTATTGCCTGCCTATGGATGATTGCTTGTGCACAGTCGCTCTCGATTTCGGTGGAAGATCCTGGTTGGTCTGGGATGCCGAATTCAAACGGGAAAGGGTAGGAGACGTTCCGACCGAAATGTTCCTGCACTTCTTTAAATCATTGAGCGATGCCGCGAAAATGAATTTGAATGTAAAAGCAGAAGGAGATAATGAACATCATAAGATTGAAGGAATCTTCAAGGCTTTTGCCAGGGCGATAAAAATGGCGATCCGAAGGGATATTTATAAATTTGAATTGCCGAGTACCAAGGGGATTTTGTAACTGTTTTAAAAATCAGTAAAAGCCTGGTAATTAAAGATTATCAGGCTTTTTTATTTTTAAAAATGCCACATTGATTTTGTTTTCATTGAATATGACTTGAAAAGATCATTCCTTTTTCTGCAAAATATAGGATATCACAAAAAAATCCTTATTTTTGAAAAAAAACCCCCACCATGAGACACTTCAAAAACATTTTACTGACAGCATTTTGCATGATTGCATTCATGGGATGCTTACAAGTGCCGGACGCGACAAAGAATTCCACCAATTTAGATCAAATGAGTTTCTCCTCAAATTTCAATTGGGAAACAAGTCAGAACGTCCTTTTTAGTATTACAGCGGATAGATCAACAGTCATAACAATTACTTCTGAGGACGGTAGCATTCTATACCACAAAGGTTTTTACAGTCAGTTACCAAATGCTTATCTGGTCACTGTCAATTTACCTACCTACATTAAAAAAGTGCTGGTCAATGGTTTATTAACAACAGTTACAAGCAATGTAAGTGTATCTCTTTTACCTGCAAACCTTCTGTCGGCCCCAAAAAACAGAATTGCACAATCTTTTCCAACGACTGGCCTTTTAGCTGCCTGGCATTTTGATGAGAACACTTCAAATATTGCCAATGATGCACTGAATAACTATAAAGGAACCATCGTAAACGGATCCTGGGTGACAGGTATTAGTGGGAGTGGTTTGGCTCTCAGCGGCTCAAAAAGCAACGTTACAATACCATTCAATTCGAATTTAAATATAGTTTCAAATCAAATTAGCTTCTCGTTTTGGTTCAAACTTCCTGAAGTTGGAGCAAGTGGTTCTTTTTTCTATCAAAATACAAAATACAATCTCCGTATGGACTCTCAGGGAAGAGTTTCTTTTGGATTATTTACCCCAGGATTGAATAGTCTGGTAATGAATAACGAAGACAGAATACTGGATACAAATTGGCATCATGTAGTTGCGTCCTACAACGGGGCCACACTAAAAATTTACCTGGACGGAGTGTTAAAAGCCAGTAGTGCCAACACAGGAACCTTAAAATCAACAAAGGATGACATCATGATTGGGTCAAAAAGTAATTCTGATTTCTATAAGGGTTCCATAGATGAAGTCTTGATCTATAGTAGAGCCCTGACCGATATTGAAATCCAACAAATATTTTCAACCACACCCAATACGGGAAACGGTTCAGACAATCTCATTTCCTCTTGGGAACTGAATGAAAATAGTGGATTTACTGCAATTGATAAAAAAGGCAGCAACAATGGAATCATCAGCAATGCAACCTGGGGATCGGGTATTAATGGCAATTGTCTGAATTTCAACGGGTCAAGCAGCAATGTAACTATACCTAACGCCACCAATTTAAACCCAACAAACACCATCACCATGATGGCTTGGGTAAAAACCAAAGAATACAAAACTGCTAAAATTTTCGAAAAAGGCGATTTGGATGGCCACGGTATTGGCATAGACAAAGGATTGGGCTGGCAAGTTGGCCTTAAGATGGCAGACAATACATCCAAAACATTAAATTGGGGAGCAGGATTACCTATCCTAAATACGTGGTATCACCTGGCACTTACATACGATGGCACAGTCTTTAAAATGTACGTGAATGGCCAACTAAAGAATAGCATGGTTGTATCAGGAAAACTTGTTGTAAACAGTCATAACTTATGTATAGGTTCGAACAATGGATCTCAGAAATTCTTCAATGGCTCGATAGATGAAGTGAAAATATTTGGCTCAGCACTGGATCAAACAGAAATTCAGACTCATTTCAACAACCAGGTTGTTTCATCTGACAAAGATGGCGATGGAGTTGCAGACATGGATGACAATTATCCGAATGACCCTGCAAGAGCATTCACCAATAACTATCCGGCTACAGGTTTTAGCAGTTTGGCCTTTGAAGATTTATGGCCAAGTAAAGGCGATTATGACTTCAATGATCTGGTAGTCAATTACGGATTTTCTATTGTAACAAACGCTGACAATAAGGTGACAGAAGTACTTGGCAAGTTTTTGGTAAATGCAATTGGAGCTGGATATGCCAATGGTTTCGGATTTCAATTGCCAGGAACAAAGCTCAACACCTCGGATATTCAAGTGGAAGGATCCAAGTTGTTTGAAAATTTTATAACCTTAAATGGAAACGGTACAGAAGCCAATCAGGATATAATAACAGTCATTGTTTTTGACAATGCCAACAGCGCCGTTTCAATACCAGAAGGCCGCTACTTCAATGTTCAAAAGGACTCTACCTTTATAGTGCCCGATACGGTATTTATTAATATGGGATTCAAACCTGGCGTTTATACCATTGATGACCTGGAACTGAACAATTTTAATCCATTCATGTTTATTAATAAAGTACGTGGAAACGAAGTACACTTACCGAATTACCCGCCTACCCAACTTGCCAATACAGCCAATTTTGGAACTTTCGATGATCATTCACAAGCTGGATCTTATTACAAAACCATCGGAAACCTTCCCTGGGCAATTAATATCTCATCCAGTTTTGAATATACCCTGGAAAAAGCCATTATTACCAGTGGACATTTAAAATTTAAAGAATGGGCTGAATCAGCGGGCGTGAATTTTCCAGACTGGTATTTGAATAAAGTAGGATACAGGGATGAGAGTTTTATTTATAAAAAATAATAAGGACAAATAATTGAATCAAAAATAATAGAGTGCATCTAAAAGTTGTTTTTAGATGCACTCTATTATTTTCAAAACTCAACCATTTACTTTTTCAAACTGACTTCCTTATTTAGCAACATTATCAACGTTTTTCTTTTTTGAGTGGCTACATTGCTTTTACACTCACCATTGTTTCTTGCCTTGCAGCAGGTTTTATGGATGTCTTCATCACCATATTCAGCAAATATTTTATTGACGACGAAATTTTTAAGGTAGAAAGCGTTCCAAAAGCTGGTTTTGTATTAGTTGTTAATTGATTTTAGATTTAACTTGTGGTACGAATAAATAATCGTTTCCTTTGTCGTACAAAATAATGAATCTAATTCTCAACCTTAAAACTAAATTTCTATGAAAAAATTATTGATTGTTTTTGTCGCATGTCTATCCTTCGTTTTCACATCCTGTACGAAAGAAGAAACCAAATGTTGGGAATATACACTGACCAGTGTTTCAACAACGACAGACAATAATGTTGTAATACCTGCAATGACCATGACAAACACATCTACTGTTTCAGAGTGTGGTATTACAGAGACAGAAGCAAAAGCAAAGGCTAAAGCAATGTCTACAACTTTAACACAAGAAAATGGTACATTAAAAACAACTATAAAGGTAACCGTTACTTACAAAGCTCAAGAAAAAACCGAAAAGGTTTAAAAAAACAGTCAAAATTTAGATATAAAAAAAATGCGGAGTCTCCTGACTTCGCATTCAAACTGTCTTAAAACAAAAGAAGGTTGTCTCCCGACAACCAATCTTCCTTAACCTTAAATCTAATACCATGAAAAACACAGTGCAAATATAAAGCACTTTGAGCACATAAACAAATTATTCGATAAAAAAATATGTTCTTTAACATGTTTTATACATCGAGGTGAAAATATGTAATTATTTGGTCTAAAACGCCTCATTTTATAGCTCGAAAATACAGTTTTACATACATATTAACTGTTTTTCAAAAGAATGATCACAATCGAACCAACAATCATAATAACTGAGCCAACTAACTTTTTTCGAATATCCTGCTCTTTAAAAAAACGATAACCGAGAACAACACTTACAATGGTGGAAAGTTGAAAAAGTGACAACGCATAACCTACCGACATATGTGCAAATGTATAGTTGGTTGTATACTGCATTATTCCAATGCAAAGTATCAGAAAAGCGAATTTTCGAATATCCTTAAGACCTGTTTTCCTGGCTTCACTGATAAAATTCAACCGATAAATAAAAAGCAACACAAAGGAGAAAACGGCCCCAAACCAACACCAGCTCATGAAGGCAATGGTTGTTGAGGATGCCAAAATAATTTTCTTTATGAAAACCGCTTCAATAGCAGTTAAAATCATAGCCCACATCCGGTATTGAATTTCACTTTTTTTCAAAAGCGACAAAGAAAAACGCTCTTCCGTGGTGTCCAAAACAAAATAGCTTCCATAAAGAATCAATGCAATACCAGCTACTCCCCAAATGTTAGGTATTTCCCCAAGCAAAACAATTCCCACCACCATTCCCACCACCGATTTGTAGGAATTGATAGGGCCAAGTACCGAAAGATCGCCTTTCTGTAGTGCTTTCACCAAAAAACCGTTACCCAATGCTCCAACGATTCCACCTAAAATGGAATATATCCAAAAATCCCAGGGCAAAACCGGCCAATGAATAAAAGCGGCAAATAAAAGGCAAATAACGGCTAACAAAAAATAGGACAGGAAGTTGACAAATAAAGGATGTATCCCTTTTGTAGTAAGTTGCTTCTGAAAAACATTTCCAAGCGGGTTTGAAAATATCCGCAACAAAACGGCTACAGCAACTAAAAAGGTGGTGATCATTTTTTGTAGTAAAAGTACATAAACAGGGGATGGATATCAAGTGAGTGCGTAAGTAGGGTGTTAATATATATTAAATAGTGGTTTTGTGTTAAGTCCTTATTATGGCCTGAATTTTAATCATTCCATTTATCAAATTCGATGCAAAATTCATAAATAGTAAAGAAAATTATGGTATTTTTGGTGGTATCAGTTAAATAGATACTTTTCAAATGAAAAAAAAGATTACTAAAAAAATCTGCCTCAAATATTTTCAAGCTCATGGCTTGTCGGCTCTTTTTATAGTACTAATACCATTTATTAATACCTTCTTTTTTTCCTGTTCAACTAAAAAAAGCAACAATAATTATCTTACTAAATCCATTCAAAAAGATAGCATAATTGCGCCTGCAACCGTTTTAATTAAGCATCCCATACTTGTTAAAACCGATACCTGCCCCAAACCAGCTAGTATTGCTGCTCCCGGAAACCTTGAAAAAGTCTCTGCCCAATTTATACCCTATATACAAAATTACGATACCGAACAAGGTTTGTCATGCAGTGCAATTACAAGTGGCGATAAAAGCACTATTTGCGACAGTAAAGGCAATTTATGGTTTGGTACTGCCGGAGGCGGAGCATCACGCTACGACGGCAAATCCTTTATAAATTTTAATACCAGTCAAGGCCTGCCAAATCTTTATGTTTATTGCATACTGGAAGATCGATCAGGAAATGTTTGGTTTGGCACAGAAGGCGGAGTATCATGCTATGATGGAGAATCTTTTACTAATTATTCTACAAATCAAGGCCTTGCCAGTGATTTAGTCTATTGCATCATGCAAGATAAAGCCGGAAACCTTTTATTTGGCACCAATAATGGAGTTTCTCGTTTTAAAAATGGGAAATTTACCAATTTTACATCATCCCAACTCTTCGCCAATAAGTCAGTTTCAAGCATCATCCAGGATAAAACTGGTAACATATGGTTGGGTACTACGACTGCAGGTGTTTTTCGTTATGACGGTAAAACGTTTTCGAATTTTACAACAGATCAAAAACTGGCAAACAATTGCATTAATTGTATGATGCAAGATAAAAAAGGGAATATTTGGTTTGGCACTTCAGGCGGTGTATCAAAATATAGCAGAAACACTTTTACCAACTATACCACCAACCAAGGTCTGACCAATAATAACGTTAATTGTATAACAGAAGATAAAAACGGAACTCTTTGGTTTGGCACCGATTATGGAGTAAGTCGATTTAATGCATCTGAAATTCAATCAGAAACCGGTTCATTTAAAAGTTTTACGACAACTCAGGGGCTTGATAAAAATTGTGTAAATAGCATTACGGAAGACCAAACGGGATACCTCTGGTTTGGTACAGTAGGAGATGGTATTTCACGCTACGATGGCAATGCCTTTACAAATTCTACCACAGCTCAGGGCTTGGTAAATAATACAGTGTGGAGCATCCATGAAGCTAAAACCGGGGATATTTGGTTTGGTACCAATAAAGGACTATCACGTTTTGATGGTCACTATTATACAAATTACACAGCTTCCAATGGTTTTTTCAACAATGTTTTCATTAGTATTGCAGAAGATAAAAGCGGAAACACTTGGTTTGGAACTGATACAGGGGTTTTACGATATGATGGTCACACTTTTTACCAGTATACGAAGGCACAAGGACTGATTCACAATGTAGTTTTAAGTATTCTTGAAGATAATACCGGAAATATATGGTTTGGAACAACCGGGGGCTTATCCTGTTATAATGGTAAAGAGTTCTACAATTATACAACGGCTCAAGGCCTTGTAAACAACAGCGTCAATTGCATTATAAAAGATAAAAAAGGAAATCTTTGGTTTGCTACAGCTGGTGGCGTTTCCCGCTACGATGGAAAATCTTTCACAAATTATACGACCTCCCAAGGTTTGCCAAATAACAAGGTATTAACACTCACAGAAGATAAAGCAGGAAACCTTTGGATAGGAACAGCCGGAGGTGGTATATCCCGCTTTGACGGGAAATCCTTTTTAAATTTCTCAACAGTTCATGGGCTTGCTGATAATTCCATATGCGCCATCGTACAAGATCAAAAAGGAATTTTATGGATTGGTACGAATCAAGGGCTATCCGGTTTGTTTTTCCAAAATACTGGTTTGCAAAATAAAACAGGCAAATCCTTAATTCCTGCAGGTCTGCTCAAAGCATCAAATGAAACTCTCAAGATCTACCAGCCTATCTGGGAAAATTACAACACCAAAACTGGTTATCCCTTAATTAGAGATGTGAATGGTGGGAGCAACAACGGTGCCATGATATGTGATAGCAAAGGCATTATTTGGATAGGCACAGGAAATGATGAAATAGCCCTTGTACGTTTTGATTACTTTTCCGTATTTAAAAACAAGAATCCTCTTACCGTAAATCTTCAAAGCATTAAAGTAAACAACGAAAATATTTGTTGGCATAATTTGCTGAACTCAGATAATGCTGATATCGAAAAAAAGAGGTCAACTATCCAAAACGAAGAGCTGCTTTCTTTTGATAAAATCCTGACCGATACAGAGCTCATCGCTATGCGTCATAAATTTAGCGATTTCCATTTTGACAGCATTTCCAGGTTCTACCCAATCCCCTTAAACTTAGTACTTCCGTATGCCCATAACAACATAACCTTTTTGTTTAACTCCGTTTTGCCAAGTCGCAATTATCAGGTACGTTACCAATATATGTTGGAAGGTTACGATAAGAATTGGAGCCCTATAACAGGCAAAACAACTGCAACTTATGGAAATATTTTTGAAGGTATTCACACATTCAAGCTTCGAGCGCTTAGCCCCGAAGGTATATGGAGCAACCCTGTTACTTATACCTTTAAAGTACGACCTCCCTGGTACAGAACCTGGTGGTTTTTTTCAATCACCTTGTTCGTCTTATTGGTAATTGTCTATCTTCTGTATTATATCCGATTTTCGCATTATAGAAAACACGATATCGAACTATCCGAACTGGTAAAAGAGAGGACCTCCGAACTGGAAAAATCCAATGATTTACTCATCGAAAAGCAAAATTTAATCAGGCTTCAATCCGATGAACTTCAAAAATCAAACCAACAATTAATAGCATCAAATTCATCCAAGGATAAATTTTTCTCCATTATTGCACACGACTTACGCAATCCTTTTAACACGTTAATGGGTTTTTCAGATGCCTTATTAAAAGATTTGGAAAATTACAGCTTAGACGATGCTAAAGAAATTTTAAACATGATGAATTCAACTTCAAAAATGGGAAGTGATCTGCTCGAAAATCTACTACTCTGGTCACGAGCAGAAACAGGAAGAATGCCATACGAACCTGTAAGCTTAAATTTACATTCCATAACCGCAAGTACCATTCATTTTATGGAAGCTCAGGCACAAATGAAAAGCATTCAGGTAGACAACGAAATTGATCCGGCTATTCTGGTGAAGGCCGATGAAAACATGTTAAATTCCATATTGCGAAATCTGATTTCCAACGCTATTAAATTTACCTATGAAAATGGGCATATTGTGATAAAAGCCAAACTCATCCATCCTACTATTGAAATATCTGTATGGGATAATGGTGTGGGGATTTCAGAATCCAATCTTAAAAGAATGTTCCAATTCGAATCGGCCATTTCTACACAAGGCACATCCTCAGAATCTGGCACCGGACTTGGTCTCATTCTTTGCAAGGAATTTGTTGAAAAACACGGCGGTAAAATATGGGTTGAAAGTGAATTTAATAAAGGAAGTGAATTTAAATTTACTTTACCTGAATCACTTTTAAAGACTCTTTAACTTTATGAAAACTACTACTTTACATTATTTTAACACATACAATAAGTGATCAACTTTTTTTAAAAAATATTGCAATTTTTGTTTGAAATAATTTTTTTTTATTTAATTTTATTTTCAAAATAGATAGTGTCATACTGACTATGACACATTCCTGGAAATAAAATTTTGTTTTTTCTGAAAAGAATTATTATTAACCTTTAATTAAATTATTTATGAAAAAAAATTACTTCATTTTAGGTCTTATGTTATTAAGCATAAGTACATTTACAGTCGCTCAGACTGATCCTGGTGCAACAAACCTAACTCATAAATGGACATTTGATGAGGGAACAGCCGACGACAATGTTGGAACAGTTCATGGTAGCTTAATTGGAGCATCTGAAGTTATTGATGGGCAACTTAACCTTGCAGGAGGTTATGTAGAGCTCAACGGTGCCGATTTAGCTATTAATTCGTACAGTGAACTCACCGTTTCTGCTTGGTATCAATCTGAAGCAGGAATGAACACCAATTATCACTTTTTGTACTATTTTGGAGGTCAAAATGGAAACGATGGTGCAAATCTGACAGGTTATACTCCTGCTCGTGGTGATGGTAATAGTGCTAATCAGAGCAGGGCAATGATTAGTACCGGCGATGGTGAAAAAGGTGTGAACGGTTTTGAATACGATGATGGATTACTTCATCATGTGGTATGTACCATTGATGCAACAACTCTTACTTACTATATTGATGGTATTTTAATGGGTTCTACTCAAATCGGAGCAAGCTCCCTTGCAAATGTAATGTCAGATCTGGCTTATTTCGGAAAAGGTGGCTGGAATGGCGACCCAACCTGGACTGGTAAGCTTGATGAAATTAGCGTCTATGACAAGGTTCTTACTGCTGACAATGTTAAATTTCTTTACGAATCCAAAAAACCAGTTGTTGCAGAAAATCCTGGAGCAGCCAACCTGACTCATCAATGGACATTTGATGATGGAACCGCAACCGACGTTATTGGTGGTATCACTACCAATTTAATGGATGGGGCAACGATTACGGACAAAGCTCTTGACACAAATGCCGGTGGATTTGTAGAACTTGACGCTGCTGCTTTGGCTATTAATACCTATTCTGCACTTTCTGTTGAAGCATGGTTTACTTCTTTTGCTGGTGCTAACACCAGTTTTCACTTCCTGTATTATTTCGGTAATTCTGACGGTGGCGGTAACAACTTCACCGGTTATACCCCTGCCCGTGGTAGTAATTTCAGTCGGGTAATGATTAATACCGGTGACGGTGAAAAAGGTTTTAACGGCCCTGAATACGATGATGGCTTACTACACCATGTAGTTTGTGTCATTGACGCTACAAACATTTCCTACTTTATTGATGGCAGTTTATTATATACAACTCCTATTGGTGCAAACTCTCTTGCTAATGTAGGAACTGATTTTGCATGGTTCGCTAAAGGTGGTTGGGATGCTGACCCATCCTGGTTTGGTCTACTAAGCAAATTGAGTGTTTACGACAGTGCTCTTACAGCTGGTAACGTAAAATATCTGTTTGCTCAAGGTGCTGAAGAAGGTGGTGCCGGAATTTCTACAGCTCAAAAATTGGCTCAAAACGTTTCTGTTAACAACAATCAACTAGTAGCTCAATTCGAATCGTCTTCTGCTACCACAGGTAAAATTGAAGTGTACAACGTTCAAGGCAAATTGATTTCAAGTACTTCTTTTGCTGTAAATGCAGGAACAAACCGTAAAACATTGAATGCAGGTTTTGCAACTGGTGTTTATGTGGTTAAACTGGTAGTTGGTACACAAAGTACATTTACAAAAATTGTAAAATAAGAATTGTTTTTTTCAAAAACAATTTCAAAAAAAAGGAAATCCCAAAGGTCTGTAGGCTTTTGGGATTTTTCTTTTTTAAGGAATGGTAAAATGAAAAACAGACCCATTATTTGATATACTTTCAGCCCAAATACTTCCCTGGTGCTTTTCAACGAATTCTTTACAAAGTACCAAGCCAAGACCATTGGTCGTTTCACCTTCAGTACCCGGTCTGCCAATTCTTGCATCAAGTTGAAACAATTGTTCAATTAAAGCAGGCTCCATCCCAATACCATTGTCGGTTACAGATAGCTGAACCAACCCATCAGGTGTTTTTTGTGCCGTCACAGTGACCATCCCATTTTGATAGGAGAATTTAACCGCATTAGAAACAAGGTTCCTTAAAATTGTTTGAAACATCTTCAAATCTGCATGAAAAACCAAATCAGACGGCACAAAAACCTCCAATTTTACGGCCTTCTTTTTGGCTAAAGCAGACAATTCATTTACGACTTCGCTGACAACGTCTTTTGCATTCAATTCAACGGGTAGAAAATCCAATCTTCCACGTTTAACCAACGACCAGTCAAGCAGATTTTCAATCAAAGAATACACATTTTTAGATGTACCATGAAGAGCTTTAATCATTTCTGTCATCTTCTTCAAATCAATGGTATGCGCCTTTTCATACATCAGTTCAGTCAAGCCCATCATTGAACACAAAGGACCTTTCAGGTCATGAGCAATAATGGAAAAAAACTTATCCTTTTCCTGGTTCGATCTTTCCAGTTCCCTGTTCCTTTCTTCTAATTCCTTTTCCATACGGATTCTAGATGTAATATCCGCGATAACACTCAACAAATAGGGTTGACCGTTCAATATAATAATTCTGGCAGAATAAAGCCCAATAAATGCCACACCCGATTTAGTTAGGAATGTAAATTCATAATTTTCACTCGAATATTTCCCCTTTATCTCTCTTAATACAATAGCTCTGTTTTCAATATTTTTCCAAAGTTGAATGTCCAGGGTGGATAAACCTTTAAGTTCTTCTGAAGAATAGCCAGTCAGATCTGAAAATTTCTGATTGTAATTAATGATGGATCCACTCTCGATATCAGTAATGAGAATAGGATCCGGAATGGTTTGAAAAATAAGTTCAAAGCGTTCATTGGCCTCAATCATGTCAAAAGATATACGTTGATAAATCAAAACAATCAACGAAAATCCCCAGCCCAATCCTGTTACCATCGAGTTGAGATAGGTCACGGTCTTCACCATCGAAGAAATAACAAGCGTCTCCTCCGATACGAAAAATGCAAAATACAATCCCCTCATTATAAACAAAATGGATGAAAAGACTAAAAGAAAGTTTATAAACCTCAGAGTCCCCTTGATGGATGGAATATGCTTAAATGCCGATATTCTGGTCAACATCAATAAAATCGTAGCATAACAAGCAGAATCGACCACTCTCCGTAAATTTAGCTGAAGGTCTATCAACGTGAAATAAATGGTAAAAGCAGTATACAGCAAACCAAAAATCACTACGAATTTTATATTTACTTTCTTTTCAAAGAACCCCATCGTCCCACCATACAGCAACAGCAATCCCGCCATATAGACCAAGTTGGAACCAAGTAGATTTACCAATAGATTAAACGGATTCTGTATCAGGAACAGAAAAACAAAACCGATGGAAATAGCCAGGCAGCCTTGAGATAAAAGGTCTATTCCACTATATTTTTTGTTTGTAATAGCTAAGAAATACATGGTAACGGCTAAAAGCAGGTAGGCTATCGCTACAGATAAGGAGAGGGTATACGGATCAATTGCCATGTGTAAGATATTAGATAAGAGGTCGCTAAAGGTTGAATTGAATTGAATAAAGGTAGTAAAAAATTTGGTTTAATAGACCTATATCAGACAAGGTTTATCTGGAAGAAATCAATCAGTCTCAGATTTATTTAGGCTTGATGGGTAAAGATTATGGTTATGAAGATATGACCGGACTATCTCCGACAGAAAGAGAATACGATCACGCAGGAGTCCAAAAACTTGAACGCTGGATATTTATCAAAAATGTCACCGGTAACGAACGTCACGCGAAAGAACAGCAGTTTATCAAGAAAGTAACCACTGAAATAACTTACAAATCATTCAATACGCTCGAAAATCTCAAACACGAAATCTACAAAACGTGTCTGACATTTTTAAAACACAAAGGCCTTATCACCACTCACTTGTTTGATGATACTTACAACCAATCAGCAACCCTTGATGACATCGATGAAAATAAGATTCAGAATTTCATCCGTTTAGCCAAATTCAAACGTGGATTTCCTTTGAGTGAAAGTTCCACTGTGAAACAAATCCTGGAACATCTGAAAATGTCGAGAGGTAAACAAATAAGCAATAGCGCCCTTTTAGCCTTTGGGAGAAATCCTCAGTTCTATTTCCCGACAGCCCTGGTAAAGTGTGCTCATTTTCACGGAACTCAGGTAGCAAAGCCTATTCCTGACCATAAAGTCTATGAAGGCGATGTTTTCGAGCAGGTAGATCAAGCCGTCGATTTCGTCCTGTCAAAAATAAGCGTTTCAGTAGGCACACGAGATCAAAGCAATCAAGCACCCATTCATTATGAAATACCTCGTGCAGCGGTAGCTGACGCCATCGTTAATGCTGTTGCTCATCGTGATTACAACAGCAATGGTAGCGTTCAGATTATGCTTTTTACTGACCGCCTGGTAGTTGTAAATCCTGGTAGGCTGGTTCCTGAATTGAGTATTCCGCAGTTGAAAATTGAACACAGTTCGTATCCGACCAATCCGAAGTTGGCAGAATGCTAGTATCAGGCTGGATATATTGAACGGTTTGGAACGGGGATGGGGGAGATATTTAGGTTGGCTGAGGAGTTTGGATTGGTGGAACCAGTGATTGATTTGACGGAGGGGTTTAAGGTGACGATTTGGAGGCCAGGGGCGGGGGATAATGCGATTAAAAAGCTTACAACCGACCATGATACCGACCATGACACCGACCATGACACCGACCATGACACCGACCAAGTTAATGAGTTGATAAAAAGACTTATATCTGTATTTTCCGGTTCAAAAAGTCGCCAGGAACTAATGGATTTGCTCGACCTTAAGCATAATCCCAATTTTAGAGAAAATTACCTTCATCCAGCTATCGATGAAGGATATATTGAGATGACAAAACCAGACGCCTTAAAGAGTAAAAAGCAATTATACCGGTTAACTCAAAAAGGTATAAAATTGAAAAAGGGAATGAAATAAAAAAAGACGGGGAAGTTAGGAGTTTAATCTTCAATAGTTACGTCACAAATAACGAATATGGATTTATTTTAAGAAGGGAATTATTGCTTGTTGCTTTAAAAAAGACCTTGTTCAAATATATGTTAGGAGATGTTATAATGAAAGAACAATGTGAATCTATTTTTTCCCGATCATCAGGAATAAATTAGCACCCTCGCCACCCCAGCAGCATACTCATCAATTTCCCCAAAACGCACAATCTTTTTATTCGATTCCGTTTCTTCAAGCAGCTTAATTGACTTAAAATACGTGTCCTATAATTTCTTTTCTTGTGGTTCTCCCAACAAAATATCTATCCGACAATTATTTTGTTTCATGTAGGGACTCAACCAATTTAGATAGCTGCAATATTCGGCAGTCTTGCGTTGGATGGCTTGAGTTTCTTGTAAATCAAAGCTTAATGGGCAAATCAGATTAAGTGAACTATTTTTCCAGCTTAGATCAAATTTTAAATAAACTTTTTCAGTATGGATTTCGTAATCCTTTACGACATGACTTGAATCAGAATAGGACTTGCTGAAAGACGAAAGGATAGTCTTTACTTTTTTGATGATGAACTTATCGTCATGCTTGATAATCTGGCTATCTCTTTTTTGGTACTTAGAGGTAGGAGCTATCTGGTATATTCTTCAATTGCTTTTTCCGGACTTGAAAAAACATTGATCGTTGTGAATGGATCTGTGAATTGCAGCGCAGTATCGTCTTCTTTCAGTAAATAATCATTCAGGTATTTGCTGAAATTTTTAAGTATTAATTCTTGAGCAAAGCAATCGTCTGAAAACTTTTCGACATTGGATTGTATAATTTTTACCGAGGTATTGAAGTAACTGTTATCAAAGTTTTCATAGAGAGTGCTTATACTGTAATATGCTATATATAAGTTGTTTGTTCATTGGTTGAAATTATCAATTGTCTCCTTTGTAATCTCAAGTCCAAATTCATGGTCTATCAAATAGGCAGAACCCTGTTTTACAATAAGATTTTGTTTATTTATACTTCTCTCTCTATTGCATAAGAGTAACATACATTATTACCAATGAAAAAATGAACCATTAAAACCCAAAATTGTTTTATATCAAATTTCAAATCCTAAAACGCACAGCCCCATGTTAAAAAAAGTACTCTACTTAATCCTCACACTTTTAACAATATCATCCACCCTCCACGCCAAAGAAAAACCATCCTTCTGCAGTAACCTCTGGAAAAACACCCACATTTCCTGGGATGTATATAAAACCGACGATTATCGCTGGCGAAATTTCTCCATCGGGACAGGTTATAGCGAAAATTTTGAATTCGATCAAAAAGTGTACTGGTTGGTTGGGCTGGACTATAATTGGGGAAAATATTCACTTTATTCAGATGGGAGATACGCCATGGGAAATGGCAAAGCAATCCTGAAAACACAATCCTTATCCATTCCAGTTGTAGCCGGATATCAGGTTTATAGAAAATTATCGAGAAGTATGAAAGTCTATACCGGTCCTGTTCTTGAATTGATTCTTTCGTCTAAATTGGATGGATACAAATACGACGAAATTCAAAATGCGCAGTTTGGCTGGACAGTGGGTACCAAATTCCGTTTTCTTTTTATTTTTGGGGCACAGGTGGCATACAGTTATTATCCGACGCCTTTGTTTACGAACGGAGATTTGCAGAGAAATGCTTTTTGTTTTTCATTGGGATTCTAGATTGAATTAGTTCAAATTAAACTTACCCTCCCTTACTTTTCAACAGCGCAGGCATATCGATCGAATGAAATGAAAATCTCCCCAAAGGGTAATACGACGTTATTGCACTTATATATTGGCGTAGATTTCCAATACAAATATTTACTCCTGAACCGTAATACTTTAGCTTATGAGCATCAGACATATCTGGTTTAAAAGTAAATGAGCCTACACCTTCAGCATAAATCGAATATCCGGGATTTGGATCCTCTCCAACATTTTGTTTAGTAATAACTAAACTATTTTAGTTCTCACAATAAAAGTGACCCATGTAACATTCCTACCCAATTTTGCAACATCCCTTGCACCAATATTCCCACAATTTAACTAATATTGCCAGTCATTAACTCCATCTCCACCGTCATGAAAAAAACCCTATCAACAATCGTAGGATGCCTGGCAATAAACCTATGTTCATTAACCGCCCAAGAGCTATCCCTCAAAATCACCAAACAATACCTGAACCTGCCTATTTCCCAAAGCGAAAACAGGTCCACTATGAAATTCATCATAAACAACCAGGAAGATCGCTCGTTCGTCATCCGCCTGGCTTCTGATAAAACCAACAAAACCGACAAAACCGAAAAACCCGACTACTGGGTATTCTCAGACGTCTCCGCCTACAAAGGCAAAACCCTCAAAATCACCTACGAAGGCAATCCATCAGGCTTAAAAAATATCTATCAGGCAGATACCATTTCAGCCATAGACAGCAAAATCTATCAGGAAAAAAACCGTCCCCAGTTTCACTTTACCACCCGCAGAGGCTGGATCAACGACCCCAACGGTTTGATTTACTACGAAGGTGAATACCACCTGTTTTATCAGCACAATCCCTACGAAAGAGATTGGGAAAATATGCATTGGGGGCATGCCGTGAGCAAAGACCTAATCCATTGGCAGGAGTTGCCCACCGCTTTGTACCCCGACAAATTAGGCACCATGTTTTCAGGTTCCACCGTGATAGACTACGACAACACCTCGGGTTTCGGAAAGGGCAAAACGCCACCCATTATTGCTGCCTATACAGCCAATACTTCTGAAAAACAGGTACAGTGCATCGCTCACAGCCTGGACAAAGGCCGCACCTGGATCAAATACGAAAATAACCCTGTCATAGACTCCAAAGCAAAATGGAACAGCAACGATACCCGCGACCCAAAAGTTTTCTGGTACCAGCCCGGAAACCATTGGGTGCTGGTTTTGAACGAAAGGGATGGTAATTCCATCTACAATTCAAACAACCTGAAAGACTGGACCTATCAAAGCCATGTGACCGGCTTCTGGGAATGTCCAGAGCTTTTTGAGCTTCCTGTGGACGGTGATGCAAATAACACCAAATGGGTTATGTATGGCGCTACCGGAAATTACATGTTGGGTACTTTTGACGGGAAGGTTTTTACACCCCATGCAGGTAAATATTTCTATGGAACAGGTACTATATATGCAGCGCAAACATACGGCAATATCCCAAAAAGCGATGGCAGGCGCATACAAATAGGATGGGGCAGGATTCAGCAACCGGACATGCCTTTCAACGGGATGATGCTTTTGCCCACTGAACTGACTCTACGAACCACTAAGGAAGGTGTCAGACTGTATAATGTGCCTGTCAGGGAAACAGAGCAGTTATTCACTAAATTAAATCAGTGGAAAGTTATTAATTCCAACCAAGCCAACGAAAACCTGAAAACATATGCTAACAGCGATCTGCTGAGAATTCGCACCACTTTTAAGTTGTCACACGCCACCAGTGCCGGAATCAGCCTTTTTGGACAGAGAATAATCGATTACGACCTGAATGCCAATACTATAAATGGAGTGTTTTATTCCCCACAGGATAGAGCCAGCACTGAACTCACTGCGGATATTTTCATTGATAAAACGTCCATAGAGGTATTTATTGACGGGGGTATTTATTCCTATGCCATGGAACGAAAACCGGACACAAACAACAAGGAAGGCTTCAATTTTTGGGGAAACAACATCTTAGTCAAAAATATGGAACTATTTTCGGTGAAATCTATTTGGTAAATCTTAGATTCTGGATATTTTTCTACTTTTGTAAAGAATCAATTACCATAGTAAAAACATCCCAATGAAACCGAATACCTTAACAAAACAACTTCTTTTTTTGGTAACTCTTTTCATTCTAATACCTATGTCTGCCTTAGCTTCTACGGCAGGTGTGCCATCTGTAGGTCCGCTCAGAATGGAGTTCCTCCTTTTTGGGCTGATACTATTGGGAGTGGCCCTTTTTCATAAGCAAACTTTTTGGGTAGCCGTTTCCGGATTGGCCGTTTTGTTGGTATTCAAATTTGCGTTTGATCCTGGATTTAATTTCATAGAGAAAATGTTTGGACAAAATTCTATGTCTGAGCAGATTATGAATAAAGATCTTCGAGAAGGAGAGTGGGGTATTTTACTAAATCTGTTGGGGTTGTTGCTTGGGTTTGCCCTTTTGGCAAAAATATTTGAAGAAACTGGAGTTCCGCAAATTATACCTAAATTTTTACCGAACGACTGGAAAGGCCCGTTTTTCCTGCTAATTTTTGTTTTCGTCATTTCATCTTTTCTCGATAATATTGCAGCAGCTTTGATTGGAGGAGCCATTGCTACTGTTATTTTTAAGAACAAAGTACATATTGGATATATTGCAGCAATCGTGGCTGCCAGCAATGGCGGTGGTAGTGGGAGTGTGGTTGGGGATACGACAACGACCATGATGTGGATAGATGGAGTTAGTCCATTGAATGTTGTTCATGGATACATTGCAGCAGTCGTAGCACTGTTCTTTTTTTCCTGGTTTGCTGCGCATCAGCAGGACAGATACCAGAGAATCCAGAAAGATCCCATCGTTGGGGTAAAAATTGACTGGATGAAATTGTTGATTGTTCTAATGGTACTGGTTGGAGCTATTGTTTCCAATTTTCTGTACGATATGCCTGCTCTGGGTGTTTGGATTGCCATTTTAGCAGGAGCTTTTTTGAGACCCATTCCATGGAAAGAAATACCGGGGTCCATAAAGGGTACTGTTTTTCTGCTTTGTCTTGTTTTATGTGCTTCTCTGATGCCAATTGAAGAACTGCCCAGGGCTTCGTGGGTGACAGCCTTGATACTTGGTTTTGTTTCAGCGGTATTTGACAATATTCCATTAACAAAATTGTGTCTGGAACAAGGGCATTTTGACTGGGGTATGCTGGCTTATTCGGTTGGTTTTGGCGGATCAATGATATGGTTTGGCTCGTCAGCAGGTGTCGCCATCACAAACAGGTTTCCAGAGTCCAGGGATGTGGTTGGTTGGGTTAAAAATGGCTGGCACATCGTTGTGGCCTTTATCATTGGATTTTTTGTGCTATACTTTACCATGGGTTGGGAACCTGCTGACAACAGGGAACACAAGATCAAAAATTGCCAGGTTCCAGGGTGTCCAATGGCAGTATCGCACGCTTATCCCAGTTCTTCAAAATCAGATTTAGAGGCACTGCATACTGGACAGGTCCAATTTGATGGAAGGTCTTCAAACTTAACATCCTCAAAAGCATCATCGTAGATGTAGCCACAAGCCAGGCATTTGTATTTTCTGGAAGCTGTTCCGGCAGATTTTGCTAAAAGTGCAGGATCCACATAGGTCGGGGCATTTTTGGGGGATACACCCTTATTAACTGTCCGGTAATGCATGTAGGTGATGGGTTCTTTGATTTCATCGATGACTTCAGAACTGATCAGTTCACCTATAAACATCCAATGGGTTCCAACGTCTATGGTATCACAAACCGTGCATTCCAGGTAGGCTATGCAGTCGTTCACCACGATGGGAGTGCCGGTTTCACCATATTTTACATCAAGGCCTTCTAATTTATTGAAGTCGCGGCCACTTTTGTAACCAAATCGACCTATAATTTCGGACGAGGCCTCCATTTCAAGTACAGAAACGGTAAATGTTCCATATTTTTGGATGAATTCAGCGGTATAGTTGTTTTTATTGCAGCAAATGGCAAATTTGGCAGGAGAGGAGGTTACCTGAAAAACGGTGTTGGAGATGAAACCGTTCGATTTGTTCTTGTCTCCTGAACAAACAATATAGAGTCCGTAGGAAATATCAAATAAGGCATTTATGTTTATCATGAACATTTTATTTTAGATTTGACTAAACGATCAAATGTACAAAAAAGTAGAATAAAATAGCCAATCAAACTTTATTTAATAGTATATTTGATACACACAGAATCTTTAGAAATTAACCAATAGATAGTGTTATGAAACTTGGATTTATAGGACTTGGTAAAATGGGCGGGAACATGGTTCAGCGCTTGTTGTTTTACAAACATAATGTAGTTGTTTACGACCGAAGCGCTGAAGTTGTGGAGCGGTTGCAACAAATAGGTGCCAAAGGATCGGCTTCTTTGGAAGAAATGGTTTCCAATCTTTCCGGACGAAAAATAGTCTGGATGATGGTGCCTTCAGGTAAACCGGTGGACGACACCATTGATGAGCTTCTCGGACTCTTAGGTGAAAATGATATTATCATCGATGGTGGCAATTCTAATTATAAAGAGACCAAAGAGCGAGCCATTAAAGTGGCAAGTCACGGCATGCATTATCTGGATTGTGGCACTAGCGGAGGCTTATGGGGGCTTGAGAATGGCTACAGCCTGATGACTGGCGGTGACAAAGGTGCAACCGATTATGTTTATCCCATTTATAAGGCACTGGCTCCGGTAGGTGGCTATACCTACTGCGGTGAAAGCGGGGCAGGCCACTTCGTTAAAATGGTGCACAACGGCATTGAATATGGTATGATGCAATCTCTTGCTGAAGGCATGGAAATCATAGAAAAAGCGCCCTACAATATTGATCTGAATGCTGTGGCAAGTGGTTGGCAGCAGGGCAGCGTGGTGCGTTCCTGGTTGCTGGACCTGTTGGTGCTGGCATTAAACAAAGATCCAAAACTGGAGGAACTGAAAGGTTATGCGGAAGACAGTGGGGAAGGTCGCTGGACCATCGAAGCAGCCATGGATGAAAATGTTCCTGCACACGTCATCACAGCCTCCTTATATACCCGTTACCAGTCACGCCAGGATGAATCTTTCGCCATGAAAGTGGTCGCAGCTTTGCGCAATGAGTTTGGCGGACATGCTGTCGTAAAAATGTAAGCCATGGACAAGCCAGCAAACCAGATCATCGTCATTTTTGGCGCATCTGGAGACTTGACTTTCCGCAAGCTCATACCGGCTCTTTATGCCCTGTACAACCAGCGAATGCTTCCGGAAAGGTTTCAGGTACTTGGTATTGGAAGGTCCATCATTTCCAATAAGGACTTTCGTGAAAAAATGATTGAAGGTATCCGTCTGTTTTCTGAATCCATTCATGTGGAAGAACATCAGATTTTGGAATTTTCAGAATTGTTGTCCTTTATTTCCATGGATATTACCAATCCGGATGAGTATGTCCGGCTGAAAGAACTTTTGGAAAATAAGTCGGGTTCAGACGAAAAAAACTACTTATTTTATTTATCCCTGTTGCCGAGTGTATTTGGTATGATTGCGAAAAATTTGGCCAAAGTTGGGCTAAACGATTCTTATGATGGCTTTAAACGGCTCATTGTGGAAAAACCTTTCGGGTACGACCTGGCATCCGGACTTACCCTAAACAGAGATCTGCACGAAGCCTTCAATGAAAATCAGATTTACCGGATAGATCATTATCTGGGTAAAGAAACAGTCCAGAATCTGCTGGTAATGCGCTTTTCAAATGGAATGTTTGAGCCCCTCTGGAACCGCAACTACATCCATCACATGGAAATCACTTCGGCTGAAAGCATAGGGGTGGAAAACAGAGGTGGATATTACGAAGGATCTGGAGCACTTCGCGACATGTTGCAAAATCATTTGTTGCAAATGGTAGGCTTTGCGGCCATGGAACCACCAACCTCGATGGACGCGGACGCGATTCGTAACGAAACCTTCAAGGTTCTTCAATCCTTGAGACCCATTCGGGAGGAAGATGTACCTCAACAGGTTGTTAGAGGTCAATACACAGATTCTCACGTGAGGGGAGAATCAATATCGGGATACAGGGAGGAAAAAAATGTCGATCCGGAATCTCGTACGGAAACGTTCGTTGCCATGAAATTTTTCATAGATAACTGGCGCTGGGAAGGAGTTCCTTTTTACATTCGCACGGGTAAACGATTGCCTACCAGAGTGACTGAAATTGTAGCACACTTCAAACCTGCACCACAAGTTCTTTTCAAAAATTGCGAAACCAATACTGGCTGCAATCAGCTGATTATCCGAATTCAGCCCGATGAAGGTATTCTGATTAAGTTTGGCATGAAGCAGCCAGGCGCGGGTTTTAATGTGAAAAACGTCAATATGGATTTTCATTATTCAGAACTATCTGATTTACATTTGCCTTCAGCCTACGAACGCTTGTTGTACGACGTTATGATGGGTGATTCAACGCTTTATACCCGGGCTGATGCGGTTGAAGCAGCCTGGAAGTTTGTAGCACCCATCCAAAAGGTTTGGGCAGAAAATCCAAACCTGAATGTTCATGGTTATCCTGCAGGAACATGGGGACCTGAACATGTGGATGATCTTATTGAAGATTACCAGAACGGCTGGCGCTATCCATGTAAGAATCTGGCAGACGATGGAATGTATTGTGAGCTTTAAAAAAGAATGATGGAAAAAAATAATTTTAAAATATTTCAGACTGTAAACGATCTGGGAGAATTTGCGTTGGAATGGCTGACTTTAAAAATGGAAGAATTTCCAGAAAAAAAAAGGCTTACAATTGCATTGTCTGGCGGATCAACACCAAAACAACTTTTTGATTACATCGCCTCGCACGGAAAATCGGCAGCAGACTGGAGCCGATTCCTGTTTTTCTGGAGTGACGAACGCTGTGTATCTCCTGAAAGTGAGGACAGTAATTACCGTATGGCAAAGTTTTACTTGCTGGATAAGCTGGGTATTCCCGATGAGCACATTTTCAGAATAGAGGGAGAAGCGAATCCCGCACAAGAAGCGCAACGGTACAGTCGCGTTCTATCGGAAAACATTCCTATTGTGAATGGATTTCCCCGCTTTGACCTGATATTGCTGGGTTTGGGCGAGGATGGTCACACGGCGTCTATTTTCCCTGGAAATACGCAACTTTTTACCTCGGAACGTTTTTGTGAAGCCGTAAAACATCCAACAACTGGTCAGCAACGCATCACAATCACTGGTCCTGTTATCAATAATGCGGTCAATGTTGCCTTTTTGGTTACAGGTTTCGGAAAAGCAGAAATCGTTTCCAAAGTATTGAATACTTCTAAAAACGATTTCCCGGCTTCACTCGTTTGTCCGGTTCATGGACGGTTGACGTGGCTTTTAGACAACGATGCGGCTGACAGGTTTATATGATTACCATTTCCAATTTAGTATCTCAGGCATATCCATACCATTTGTGTATATGTATTGTTTGTGCTCGATCAGTTTATTCTGCATTTTCAATTTCAAATTGTTGGATTCGAAACTTTGTACAGGCAATCGGTTTATAACATCCAAAACCAAGTGGAATCGATCTATATCGTTTAAAACAGTCATATCGAAAGCGGTCGTGATGGTACCCTCTTCCTTGTAGCCACGTACATGAATGTTTTCGTGGTTGGTACGCCGATACGTTAAGCGATGTATCAACCAGGGATAACCATGGAATGCAAAAACGATGGGTTTGTCTCTCGTAAACAGGGCATCAAAAGCCTTATCGCTCAATCCATGAGGGTGTTCCGAATTCGGTTCCAGTTTCATCAGATCAACGACGTTGATAACCCGTACTTTCACCTCAGGCAAATATTCGCGCAGAATAGAAACAGCACCAAGAGTTTCCAACGTGGGCACGTCACCACAACAAGCCATCACGATATCTGGCTCTCCGCCTTGATCACTGCTAGCCCATTTCCAAATACCAATGCCTCTGGTACAATGATCGATGGCTTCGTCCATGGTAAGCCATTGTGGTGCCTGGTATTTTCCTGCGATGACTACGTTCACATATTGTCTGCTTCTTAAACAATGATCCCAGACAGACAACAGACAGTTGGCATCTGGTGGTAAATAAACACGTACCACAGAAGCTTTTTTGTTGATGACATGATCTATAAATCCCGGATCCTGATGGGTAAAACCATTATGAGCTTGTTGCCAGACGTGCGAAGCCAACAGGTAATTGAGGGAGGCAATTTTCTTTCGCCAAGGCAAATCAGAGGTCACTTTCAGCCATTTGGCATGTTGGTTGAACATAGAGTCAACAATATGGATAAATGCCTCGTAGCTATTGAAAAGGCCATGTCTTCCGGTTAGCAAATAGCCTTCGAGCCAGCCTTCACACTGGTGTTCACTGAGCATTTCCATCACCCGGCCGTCGGAAGCCAGAAATTCATCACTTTTCTCGATGCCACCTTCCCATTGTCGGTTTGTAGCATTAAAAACAGCATTTAAACGGTTTGAAAGCGTTTCATCAGGACCGAAGATTCGGAAATTGCGTTGTTCCTGGTTCAATTTTATGACCTCTCGTAAGTATTCACCCAGTTGATAGGTATCTGCAGCCTGAACGGATCCGGGTGAGGGAACGCTGACTGCAAAATTTCGAAAGTCTGGCAATTCTAAGTCTTTCAACAATAGTCCTCCATTGGCATGCGGGTTCGCACCCATTCTTCGGTTGCCTTTCGGTGCCAGTTCAGCTAGTTCAGGTATTAGTTTTCCATTTTCGTCAAAGATTTCCTCCGGTTTGTAACTTTTCATCCATTCTTCCAATTGCTGAAGATGTTCCGGATGTGTTGAATCAATGACGATGGGTATTTGATGTGCCCGAAAGGAACCTTCGATTTGCTTTCCGTCCACGACTTTCGGTCCTGTCCAGCCTTTGGGTGACCTCAGTACAATCATCGGCCAAAGCGGTCTGGTTGGATCATTCTCTTTTATGGCGTGGACTTTAATCTTCTTAATATCCGAAATAACCTGATCCAGCGTTAAAGCCATCAATTCGTGCATTTTATCCGGTTCATCACCTTCTACGTAATAAGGTTTCCATCCGTACCCACGCAAAAGTTTGTCCAACTCGTCTTTCGGAATTCGGGCCAATATGGTTGGGCTGGCTATTTTATAACCGTTGAGGTGTAGAATGGGCAGCACCGTTCCATCAGTGATTGGGTTCAAAAATTTATTGGAATGCCACGACGTTGCCAACGGTCCTGTTTCAGCTTCACCATCACCAATTATACAAGCTACAATCAATTCGGGGTTGTCAAAAGCTGCCCCGAAAGCATGACTCAGCGAATATCCGAGTTCACCCCCTTCATGGATAGATCCTGGGCACTCAGGCGAAACATGGCTGGGGATTCCTCCGGGAAAGGAAAATTGTTTAAACAACTTTTTCAGTCCGGCTTCATCCTGGCTGATGTTTGGATAAACTTCGCTATACGTGCCTTCCAGATAGGTGTTGCTAATCAAAGCAGGACCTCCATGACCTGGGCCGGATATATAAATCATATCCAGATCATTCTCCTTAATGACCCTGTTTAGATGAACATAAATAAAGTTCTGACCAGATGTAGTGCCCCAATGTCCGAGCAAATTGGGCTTAATATGAGAGGGTTTAAGCGGTTCCCGCAACAATGGATTGTCATAAAGGTATAATTGACCCACCGATAGATAATTTGTTGCGCGCCAGTAGGCATCAATATTGCGTAAGATTTCTTGATTGAGGGTTTTTGTTTCCATAGTTCTGGTTTTTATTTTATCCACATTTCTACAAAATGTTCTTTGCCATCATGTTCTAAAGTTAGCACTTTATTGTCCGAAAGTACTATACCATCAAGAATCAGACGGAGTATTGAATTGTCGGTGATACGATTGAAAGTGATATGATACATGGTTTGTCCAAATCGATAGTGTACTTTGTAACTATTCCAACTTGGGGGAAGGAGAGGGCTAAGATTTAATTTGTTTCCCATTCGATTTACACCAAGGAGCGTTTCAACCAAAAGACGATACATCCAGGAAGAAGAACCAGTATACCAAGACCAACCACCACGCCCTGTATAAGGTGCACAAGCATACACATCTGCGGCAACAACATAAGGTTCAATCTTATATATTGCTATTTGTTCAGCCGTCATTCCGTGCTGCACAGGGTTTAGCATACCGAAAAGTTCCCAGGAACGATCTGTTTCTCCCATGATTGCATAAGCCATAGCAACCCATATAGCACCATGTGTATATTGGCCTCCATTCTCACGAACACCAGGAGCATACCCCTTAATATAACCCGGATTGAGTTCAGCCTTGTCAAAGGGTGGGGTAAACAGCTGAATGAACTTCTCATTGGGATGTACCAATTGTTTATATACTTGTTCCAAAGCTTGTGCAGAGCGTCTAGAACTACCGGCTCCACTAATCACAGACCAGCTTTGTGGCAATGAATCTATACGACATTCTTCGTTGCTTTTAGAACCAAGTGGATCACCGTTATCAAAGAATGCACGAAGATACCATTCTCCATCCCATCCATGAAGCTCGATATTTCTTTGTAACTCCTGCGCATGAGCCAGACAGCTTTCCGCAAAGATTTCGTCGTTATGTAGAATCGCAATTTTGGAAAATTGGGTTAGCACATCGTACAAAAAGAAAGCCAGCCATACACTCTCACCGCGTCCATCTTTTCCTACCAGGTTCATTCCATCATTCCAGTCGCCACAGCCCATTAGGGGTAATCCATGAACACCAAACTTGAGTCCGTTTTTAAGGCTTCTTACACAATGTTCATAAAGTGTGGCCGATTCATTTGAATTTCGGGGCATATCATAGTAAGATTCTTCGTCTATTCGCAAAGCTCGCCCTTCAATAAAGGATATTTTCTCGTCGAGAATACCCGTATCGGCAACGCAGGAAACATACCTGCAAGTAATATAGGGCAACCAGAGATAATCGTCCGAAAAATGCGTTCGCACGCCACGTCCCATTGGTGGATGCCACCAATGTTGAACATCACCTTCGGAATACTGATGACCTGCTGCACGTAGTATTTGTTTACGGGTTATTGCCGGTTCGGCGTGTACCAACGACATTGCATCTTGCAATTGGTCGCGGAAACCATAAGCTCCGCCTGACTGGTAAAACCCGGATCGTGCCCATATCCTGCTACTTAGCGTCTGATACATCAGCCAACCATTGGCCATCACATTCACAGAAGGATCAGGTGTATCCACATTTATAATGCCAAGGGTATGATTCCAATAGGACCAGACTCCTTCAAGTGCTTCACGTACAGCACCGGGCTTTTGAAATCGCACAATAAGTTGATGCATTTCTTCCTTGTTATGCGCAAACCCAAGCCTGAACCGAGTTTCCCGATTCTGTCCATCAGCCAGATCAAATACTACTTGAAGGGCACCACATGGATCAAGTCCTGCACCTACTTTA
>Ga0209511_1000081_pt1 | contig 136033 bp, 112 predicted proteins | sample SSSSmetaG_FD_184141 | JGI IMG/M metagenome (GOLD analysis project Ga0209511, IMG submission 184141) | Glacier valley bacterial and archeal communities from Borup Fiord, Nunavut, Canada, to study Microbial Dark Matter (Phase II) - ​SSSS... | ecosystem: Environmental > Aquatic > Freshwater > Ice... | reverse complement strand
TTGGACCTATAAAACTGCTCACTTTTCACTTTGTAGAATAAAAAATTAGCAGATGAAGATTTCTACTTCACCTGCTATTTTTTTTTTAATAGATTCCTTTTATAAGGGATACTTTTTCAGTGCCCTCTCGGGTGCTCCCCATTTTTTATCGAAATATACTGTCCACGCGCCGCTAAGTTCTCCAATTGTATTCTTGCGAACAAAATTGATAGGATTTTTAATCGGAGTTGTAACTCCTTTTCTGAAAACAATAAAATAAGATTGACGAGCAGCAAATTCTAAGGGCACAATGGTTTTACCGTTTTCAATTTTAAAATCGGGTAAATCACGTTGCTCATTAGTTACCGGATTCCAAAGTTCCGGTTGCAAACCAGTTACTCTGAACGATGGTGAGAATTCTGCCGTTTGATCTTTCTGGTTAGAAATGTAATAAATTTCGGCATCGACAGATGAACGATGAATCCATGGAAATGATATCCCATCGATATTGCCAATGTCTGGGATAATTTTCAAATCCTCAAATATTTCTGTCAACTCAACATTATTGTAGATTATACCTTTGCCAACCGCGATGCTTTTAGTGCTTACGCCATCGCAATTTTGCCACAGTTCTTGCGCCATTTGCTTCACCTGCACATCAGATTCAGGATAGTTTTGCAAGCTTGGCGAGCTGATTGGTGCCGCTCCTACCACAGTGCCACCATCGATAATTAATTGTTTCAGTTTACTTAACACGGCAGGACGCATGGTGTTTTGCGGTGGTAATACTAATACCCGATATGACATACCATCAGGAAGAACAAAACGACCCTTTTCGATGCGCATTTTTTCAATCACTTCGGCATTTACATAATCAAAATTGTATCCATCAGGCAATTTTGGATTGCGTATTCCGGTCATTTTGGGAGCATCTTCGCCGGTAAAATATGCCACATCCGCTACATATTTACCTTGTTGAAGCATATAATGTGTACGGCGCAAATAATCTATCCATTCTTTAGATTGATAGAACCAGGTATTATGCCGATTAAATTCCACTCCAAACCAGGCATTTATTCCGGGAATTTTATCTTCATAGGGTTGGTGAATGTACACGTGCATCACAAAATGATTAATACCTTTTGTTGCTGCCCAGTCGCCTCGCTTTTTCAAACTCCACGGTTCCCAGTTCCACATAGGGCCACCCGAAGTAAATGCCTCAGCATGAACTACATTTTTGCCATAACCATGCGCTGCCGACGATGCTGCACGAAGTTCCAGTCCTTCGGAATCATCGCCAGTCCAAAACTCACCACCAATCTCGTCGCTTTGTCCGCCGTACTGCAAAAACTCGCCCGGATAACCCCAATGTCCATAATTTTCCAACCAAAGTTTTAAGCCGTACTCATGCGCTTTTTGCCTTAATCCACCCACGTACTGATAGGAAATGCGGTCTGCGATTATGCGTCGCAAATCCCACAAGAAGCGGTCGGACATATCTGCATTCCCAACTACACGTCCCGAAATTACGGGCAGAAAAGGCGTTGGGTCATAACCAAACTGTTTCTCAAAATCAGCGGCTAAACCGTCTGTCCAGTTTTGAGCGCCTGTTTCGTAGCTATCGGCTACAATATGTTTAAAGGCGGTACGTTCAGAAACTGGCAATCGTTTCAGTATTCTACCTATATAAGCATCAAAATGACCTGCAACCCACTTACTATTCATTTTGTCAATTTCCAACCCGGTAGCTTCAACCGATGCCGGTGCATTTTTTTGTCCGGTAGGCGACATCCCAACGCGTTGAATTATCCATTCGCCGGCAGGCACATCCCACTCCAACGTACCATCACTTTTCATTTTCGACGAGATATTTATTACTTTTTGCGGTTGAATAGCCAAGGCATTGTCATTTATTTCAGCTTGCAGTTTCCATAAATAGGCATCCCATTGAGGTGCTGGTGTAGGCCATAGTTTTGCCAGTTGTTTTTCGGCAAAACGTTCGGTACGGGCTGCACCCGAAAGAGCAATTTCGGTAAATCCCGCCCTTCCGTTTATATTGGAAAGAATCAACCTGAATTGCATGGAAGAAGTAGCTGAAAATGTTTCGCAAATTGGAGCAAAAGGAATAAAGCCAACACTGGTGCTGTTATTTGTTCGTTCAATAGAGAAGGTTTTTAGCGTTTTAAAAGTGCCATCACTCTGCATATACTGCAACTCGCATTGAGCACTGAAACCACTATACGATGGATAAAGTGTTAAGCTTCGAACTGTGTAGGGCTGCGATTGGTTGAAAATTACACTAAACTTATTGGTTGGGGAAGCCGGAATATAGGTTTCAACTGTCTGATTTCCATCAAACCACGATTTTATATTTTCCGTTTCGGGTGAACAAGTGATAGTAGAATTGGCAGTCGACAAATAGTTGGCATCATTAACAGGTGTGCCATAAGCTATTACGGCCACATCCTGAAACTGTTCGGTAGGTTTGGTGAGTTTTGCCGAAAATTTCTGTGGTCCTTTAACTTTCATTTCCGACATGGTGAGAAAGCGCATCGAGTTTTCGGGCTTATTCCACGGTCCGCCAGACTGACTCCAACCCGGCGCGTTGAATAAGCCAATGTTCACGCCTGTGCGTTTTCCTTCACGGATGGCATGATCAATCATCTGAAACCATTCTTCAGTGAGTGCTTTTACCTTGCCTTTTTGCTTTATTTCATCAATATTACCAATCAAGGCTTCACCAATTCCTACTTTGGCCATTGCTTCAAGGTCTTTTGTAATGCCTTCTTTGGAAATATGGTCGCTTATCCAGTACCAATAAACCCAGGGCTTGGTATCTGCAGGCGGATTTTTAAAATTGAGCCGCAGAGAATCCGTTTGTGCATTTGCAAAGCCAAAAGCACTTAAAAAGAAAACTATCAGGGCTGATTTTATTATTATTTTATTCATGCAATTATTTTTTAATTTTAGCTGTACTATTCTAATCAAAAGCAAAATCTACTCACCAATAAATTTCCTGCAGCTTTAACCTGCACAATATAGACTCCCGTTTTAAATGGCTCAGTCAGTACGACAGGAACATTTAAACAGAGATAAAGCATTTATTTATATATAATTACACATATATCCCCTATAATTATCGTCGACTATTCCATTTTTTTTCTTCAATTTATAATAATCTATTGCTTTTTATTATTTGTGAATACCTTATCACTAATTATTCAACTGAACAAGAATTAGCAAGTAATATAATATATGAGTTAACTGTAATAAATTTATTCCGTATGCACAAATAGCTAAAGAATCATATTTACGCAATAGATAATCAAAATAATAGAAAAGTCAAAAATATCAAAAAATGACATTTTTGACTTTATACTGATGACTCATGAAAAAAATGGAATTAGAAGATCAAAGCAGATCTTTAATTCCATTTTATTCTCAAATAAATCGTAAAAGATTTATTCCACTTTTACAAAAATGGGGATGATCCGTGTATTCATATTCACATCTACCACCGTTAGTACCATTTTGTGGTATGACTGAGTAATCTTCATTGAAGAGCCATCGTTAAAGTAATAATCTTCAAGCCAGGGGGTTGTAACAGCATTATCGGGAACTACTACCTGAGCAGTAAAAGTATAACTTTTCGGAGTCAAAGGTATATCACCTTCTGGATTGGAAAAGTTTATATATTTTGCAAACAACCAATTTGCATAACTGATATCGACTGTTTTAATAGCATCGTTATCGCTGATTACAACACTAATATCTAATGTAGAACCTTTACTGACAGTTAAAGTGGGAAGTGTAATCATTTCGAGGTTAGTTTGTGGAAGTACTCCCCACAGCAACAAGGTTACTATATTGTCATCTATAACCTTCGTCTGTCCATTTGACGTAAGAGTTACTGTTTTGCAATCGGGCACCTGGTGATCGAGTCCATTACTGATATCTTCAGAAGTTTCGCAAGATACCATTCCCAGGGCAATAACCAAAGTGGCGATATTTATTAATTTTCTCATATTATAAGTGTTTCATTGTTTATAAATACGTCGTAAACATTTAACTATTTACTATTCCCAACCCGGATTCTGAACAATTGTTTTTCCGGCATTTCTGTATTTCAAAATTTCTGTGCGTGGAATAGGATACCAGTATAATTTTGCCTGGAAAACGCGTGTGTCAGCATCAAATACAGTATATGTATAATTACCAGCATCTTTGGTAATCCGCATTCCTTTCACAGGTACATTTAATAACGTTTCGGCATCTTTCCAGCGACGTAAATCCCAATACCTATGTTCTTCGAAAGCGAGTTCCAAACGGCGTTCCTGTTTGATGTATTTTCTCATTTCGGTCTGATCTCTTAACAACGTTTTATCGGCTGTATCAAAAGGTCTAAGATTTGCCCGGTTTCTCAACTTATCTAGTTCAGTAGTCATAGCAGTAAACCCTGCCACATTGTCATTTTCGTTGAGTGCTTCTGCGTAGTTCAGAATAATTTCAGCATAGCGCATAAATACCCATGCACGAAGGCTGGTATTCCCTTTTGCCAGATCGAGCGACTGATCGACAAACTTACTCATGTAATAACCAGTTTTGGTGGACGTCGGAGTAGAAAAAAGTCCATCTTTTCCTCCCACATAAGAAGCAACAATAGTATCTTTTAGTCTGCTTCCATTGAAAAAGACTGTATAACGAAGTCTGTCCTCTCTTTTTCTTGCATTTTTCAAACTGTAGGGATCGGCAGGATCAAAATCGACATTACGATTTTTATAAGTTTTTGATGTCATCCCATACGTTTGTACCAGATCTTCGGTAGGATTCATAAAACCAGATCCTTGATAACTCACCGGGTAATTATATTTTTCAATATCGTTTCGGTTAACAGCACTGGCTGCAAAGATAATTTCCGGATTGTATAACTCAGAGAAAATCTTACTTAAAGTAGTCAGACCATATTTTTTAGCATCGATAATTACCTTAGCAGCATCAGCGGCCCGCTTCCATTTACTTATGTCGTTAGTCGGATTATTCAGCGGGCTTGCCGCATAAAGCAATAAGCGTGATTTGAAAGCTAAAGCCGTCCAACTGATTGGGCGACCTTTGTAGCTATCATCGGGGTAGGCTACAGGCATCAACAAAGCCGCAGAGTCTAAATCAGCCACTATTAATTCAACCGATTGATCGAATGAAGACTGAATACCTGAGAACAATTCCTCTTCATTAAAAGGATCAAGTACTTTATTAACATAGAATATGTTTCCATAGCGTTTTAGCAGTTCAAAATGAAAGAAAGCTCTCAAAAACAGCGCTTGTCCTTTGAAATAGTCACGCACTTCAACACCTTCTTTAGTCACCGGGATACTATTTGTTACCGTAATAATCCCATCAGGTTGTAATTCCTTCAGGAATATGTTACACTTGCGAATCCCTCTGTACATATCATTCCATTGATCATCAGGATTCGTAGTGGCATTAATCGCATTTTTATTGAACAATTGAATTGGAGATCCGGCATCAGAGCAAACTGCCTCATCGCTGGCAGCCGCGAGCATGGCCCCACCAAATCGACTGTAACCATCGGGCAAAGTATTGTAAATATTGTTCAGAAATCCGGGAGCATAATGTACATCTGCAAATGTTTGTTCATAGCTCAATTTTGTATCTACAATTGCTTCTTTGTCCAGAAAATCGGTACACGATTGCAACAGAAACGAAGTCCCGGCAATCAATGTTATTAGAATTAGTTTTTTCATATTTTCCTTTCTATTTAAAATTTGAGGCTAGTGCCAATATTGATTACTCTAATCTCAGGATACATAGTAACTCCGGCATTAGGAATTTCTGCACTCAGGTTGTATTTACTCATGTTGTCGAACGAGAAAAGATTATATCCGTTTACAAAGAACCTTACTTCACTGATGTTTGCCTTACTCAACATTTTTTTCGGCAGACTGTATCCTATTTCCAGAGTTTGAATCCGTAAATAATCCACATTTTTCAACCAGAGGGAAGAGGGACGATAATTATGAAGATTCAATTGATTTGTAAGGCGAGGATAAGTAGGATCAGCACTCACTCCCCATGAATTTTCGGCAACTTCTGCCGTTATTTTATTATTGTCCTGCATACCCAAAAATACATTATTTGCAACAAACAAGCTTCGGTTAGCAATGCCAGTGAATAAAACATTAAAATCAAATCCCTTATATTCACAACCCAAAGTAAGTCCAAAGTTCCACTCAGGAACAGATGGATTACCCATTGGGACATTATCCTGACTATCAATTACTCCATCAGCATTTTGATCAACATATTTAACATCTCCAGGTTGAACAGCACCAAAGGAAGATTTCGCCCATCCATCTATATCGGCCTGATCCTTAAAGAATTTATCGGGACTAAGCTGTAAACCCCATTGTTGCATAACGGATTGACCGGTTCTGTATTCCCATGAATTCATCCCTACAACTTCTTCCTGTGCCGTAATCTTGTTTTTGGCAAATGACACATTACCTTGTACAATATACGAAAAGTCACCAATTTGATTATTGTGTTTTAATGAAATCTCAAAACCCTGACTAAGAACAGATCCACTATTATCATAAGGCAAATCCTGACCGATATAACTTGGTAAAGTGTTCCAACGCCCGGTAATTATTTGACTACGATCATTTCTGAAAAAATCGACATCCATGTCCAGTTTATTCAACAAGCCGACCTCGAAACCAATATTGGCGTTGAGTGACTCTTCCCAGGTGATATTGGGATTGGCAATACGACCTTCATACGCACCATCTGTTCCGGCTGTACCAAAATAATATCCGTTACCGCTGTAGAACTTTTCTTCAAAAGGGTAACGGTATCCGATACCAATATTTGAGTTACCTACTTTACCATAAGATGCTCTCAATTTCATGAAACTGATCAGGTCATTATTTTCCAAAAAACTTTCGTTTGAAAGCACCCAGGCTGCAGAAATTGCCGGAAAAAATCCGAACCTACTTCCTTTTGCGAAATTTTCGGAACCATTATAAGCAAAGCCAAATTCGGCAGTATATCGCTTATCGTAAGTGTATGTTGTACGACCAAAAACGCCCTGATTGCGGTAATCGGGATTATCACCGTCGACCGACATACTCGATTGCATATATTTTACGTCGGCTGCAAGGTGATTCACATCTATTGTACGATCATATGACAATCCATACATATAATTTAGCATCAAGCCAAAATTATTATCCCATCCCGAATAATTTAAGTCAATGCTTGTACCTTCTCCAAATTGAGTATAAGTATTATCTTCATTTTGTTGATAAACAGCGTAATTTTGACTTTTAGAACGTCCATATTGTTTGGAGGCATCAAATCCGAATAAGGCATTGGCAGAAAGTCCTTTCATAATCATGTCCAGTTTCAGATCTGCCGTAGCAGTACCTTGCAAGTACCGACTAAACCTATCCTGAAAACCACTATTTGCAATCATACCATACGGATTGTATCTGTATATGGCCGATCCTGCAAGTGAATTGTCCTGGTTACGAATTGGCATAGTCGGTGACAATTTTGATAAAGCAGAAATGATTGAGCTGGCACTTGTTGTTGGCGTATGGCGGTTTTCAACACGTCCACCTAAATTCACACCAACTTTAAGATATTTGCTCAGGTTCACATCCACAACCGTTCTGAAGTTATATCTTGAAAAATTATTCTGAGTAGAAAAGCCGGGATTTTCATCCGTAAATTTATATAAGCCTTTCTGATCGACAACACCTAACATCACGTAATATTGTGCAACATCTGTACCTCCCCGAAACGATAATTTGTAAGACTGTTGAGGTGCTGAACTATTCAGGAATGACTTGTACCAGTCTGTATTGGGATATAAATACGGATTGCTGCCATCGTAATTAGCCGGATTATTTTTAGGGTTGCTTAAGAACAATGTATTAAACTCACTATCAGATAGTTTACTATAATCATTTCTTAAAGCCAGATTGCGATAACCCACATACTCCTTTGAACCTGCATATTCGGGCAAACGGGTAGGCGATTGCATACCATATTGTGCAGTTAACGAGATAACCGGTTTACCTACGAATCCTTTTTTTGTGGTCACCAAAATCACTCCATTTGCTCCCCGCATTCCATACATAGCAGTAGCTGCGGCATCTTTTAGTACGGTGAATGACTCGATTTCTTCGGGATCTAATTGCGAGAAGTCACGTTCCACGTTATCAACCAACACCAAGGGAGCTACACCTCCACCAAATGATTGGATACCACGAATATAAATATTAGGTTGATCCCATCCTGGCTCGGCACCTACAGTTCGTAAAACGGTTAGCCCAGAGCTAAATCCCTGTATGGCATTTCCAAGTGTTGAAACAGGAGCTTTTGACAAATCATCCGCCGAAATGGAAGAAATGGCTGCAGTAAGTTCAGATTTAGAACGTACACCATAGGCAACCTGATAAAGTGACTCTGCCTTTTGCACCTCGAGTTGTACCTCGATGTCTGAACGGTTATTAATAGCATATTTCAGCGAAATAAATCCCGTTTTACTGAATAAAAGAGTTTTACCGGGTGCAGTATTAATTGAAAAATTTCCGGTAAAGTCGGAGGAAACCTGCGTGAATTCATCTATAACCGAAATAGTGACATTGGCAATTGCTGTCCCTGCCTTATCGGTTATTCTACCCTTGATGATAGAACTTTCTTGTGCATAAGTGAATATTGAGAATAGGAAAAGCAGCATCAAGAGCATTATTTCCGGTTTTTTCTTTATGGTCATCATAATAATCATATTTTCAAATGTGACTGAATAGGTTTAATAACCGGGATTTTGAACAAATAATGGATTTTTGTACATTTCGCCCAATGGTATTTGATATAAATTGTTGTTTGGCTGATAAATACGGGTGAAATAAGCTTCTTCGTTGTACGAGACACTGCTACCCGATTTCGTAATTACTACGCGATTCATGGGACCACCAAACCACTTGGCAGCTAATTCGCCCTCTTCGCCGGTACTCCAGCGACGTGCATCCCACCAGCGTTGCTCTTCAAAACAGAGTTCAATGCCACGTTCACGTTGAATTCGTTCACGCATAGTTTTTTTAGTGCCAGTTAATGCCACCGGAATATCAATCACCCCTGAACGTGCTCTGACCATATTAACGGCATCCCGTACCTGTTGAGAAGGACCTTCCACTTCATTCATCGCTTCAGCATAATTCAGGTACATTTCGGCCAAACGGAAAAATATCCAGTTGTGATAAGAAGTAGTCGTTGTATTCTTCTTAATTTCTTCAGGCAGATATTTCCGCACAAAGTAACCGGTCAGGAATGTTCCGGCCGGGAACTGAGTAGTGGTAGTAGACATATCCAATGTAGCACCCTGCCAGGAACTACCTTGATATATAATGATTTTATAGAAACGGGGATCGCGGTTCTGGTAAGGTTTGCTTGCATCATAATTTGATCCTGCTTCATCTATATACCTTCCATTGGCCATTTCAAACAATTTCACAAAATTATTAGTTGGTTGCACAGCACCTGCTCCTGCAAAATCGCCACTTGGCATCCAGACATTTATTTCGTTACTTGTAAATCCTACCGGAGCTTCGTGTTTATAGAAAATAATCTCTTTATTTCCATTTTCCCGCCGTTTGAAAAACATTTTTTCGTAATCGTCGGCTTTATTGGCAGCAGTTGTTTTATACAATGCATACACTGGATTTCCTTCATCATCTTTTAAATCAATCACGGCTTTTGCGGCTTCTGCTGCTTTCAACCACCAGGTTTTTCCGTCTTTATCCATCCAGTCGTCTGTTGTACCGCCCATACCCCAAATGCCAGTTTTCTGACTAAAAAGGGGACTGGCAGCATATAACAACACACGTGCTTTCAACGCCATGGCAGCACCTTTGGTAGCCCGTCCATATTCATTTGTAGTGAGCGTGACAGGCATAAGATCAATGGCATTTTTCAGATCGCCCATTATGAATGCAAAACAATCGCGATAGGTGTCCCGTGGACGCATAAGATCGTCTCCAGGTACAAACATTTCAGTTGGGGTCATAATAGGCATACCGCCGAAACGTTTCAGTATTTCGTTGAAATAAAATGCACGTAAAAAATAAACTTCTCCCAACATCTGATCTTTTGTTTTGGCATCGGGAAATGGGATTCTTTCTGAGTTTTTCAGGAAAAGATTAGCCTTACGGATAGCTGAATAATAGAAATAGATATTCGCATCAAGACCATTGTAATTTCCCATATTAAATCCTTTCGTGCCATGATATCCGGCATTTGATTCTGACTCGTCAGAAGCAGAGGATAAAGGCACGGGTTGATAGCTACCAAGTGCATTGAACCTGCTGGTTAATCCGCTGTAGATATCTGCCTGAAAGCGCTGTGCATTCAGAAAATTAGTAAAAACTTTATCTTCATCCAGATTAACCCCCGGTGCACGATCCAAAAAATCATCACAGGCCGTCAATCCCAGGATCATAAACAGGATTAAATATTTTATATTCTTCATAACGTCATTCATTTAAAAGTTAACATTCAATCCAATGTTGTAAGCACGGGTAGGAGGCATTTTCCCTCCACGTGTATCACGGTTATCGGGGTCAAGGTATTTTTCTTTGGCCCACATAAAAGTATTATTCGAAGAAAAGTAAATCCTGACATTCGACATAAGTGCTTTCTGCGTTATTGCAGCAGGGAAAGTATACCCTATTTCAACATTTTTCAGACGGATATAAGTACCAGAGCCCGCTTCATAGGTAGAATAATAGCGTTCATTATTGATCCACGATTTCCCGTAAAAACGAGTGAACTGAGCATCATTGGCAATTTCAGGTGCCCAGTAATAATTGTGTTTGGTGAACACATTATCATTGTTCGAGAATGCCCACATGATTTCCCACTGTTTCATAAACAAAGAATGAGTTGATCCCTGAAACAAAACGGAAAAATCAAACGACTTCCATTTTCCTCCCACTGTAATACCATATTGCATTTCGGGAACTGTGCCATATCCCTGACGATAAGCATCAGCCTGATTAATCACACCATCGTTGTTGAAATCCAGAAATTTCAGGTCTCCGGGTATAATTTCAATATCGCCTGGTATACCATTATTATTGCCCAATTGAGTGGGACTATTCTGGATTTCCTCGTAACTGCCGAAGTATCCGGTATTTTTCCACATCAAAGGAGTACCAATGGGGTATCCTTCTTCTTTTTGATAAGGTAACAATCCCAGAGGATCGGCTTTTTTAAGAATCTTATTTCTATTGTAGGTGAAATTAGCATTGATATAATAATTAAAATTTTTATTTATCTTTAGATTATGTTTCAATTCAATTTCAAAACCTTTATTTTCTGTTTCACCTACATTAGCTACCTTAAATGCGGCTCCCACGTATTCGGGTTTTACAGCATCAATATTAGTTAAAATATTATTCCTATACTCGTAGAAGTAATCGAAATTAATTCCTAATATTCCTTTAAAAAAGTCCGACTCGAAGCCAATATTTTGCTTGCGGGCTACTTCCCACGTTACTTCTTTATTCGCAATATCTCCCTGTTGAATTCCGGTGAAGAAGTTATCTCCCGTACCAAAAGTATAACCTCCATTATTGGTGTATTCCTGCAAATAAAGGAATCTTTGTGGTACATCATTAATACTGTACTGATCATTTCCAACCCATCCTAATGAAGCTCTAAGTTTTAGAGAAGTAATGGCATCACCAAAGAGGAGTGTTTGCAATAAAATCTTCATTGCTCACCATCCAGCCCACAGCGAAAGCAGGGAAAAATCCGTATTGCAAGCCCTCGGGGTAATTTTCTGAACCATTGTAACCGGCATTGAATTCTCCGAAATATTTCTTACTGTAATCGTAAGTCACTCGGGCTACTAAACCCTGATCGGCGAAAGCGACTTCATTATTGCGAATGAGTTCACTTCGGTTGGCCAATAAAAGCCCTGTTACAGAATGGTCTCCAAATGAGCGGATATAATTCATACCTGCCTCCATAAAAAACTTGTACCAATTGTTGTTCTTTTGAACTCCTGAATAGGATAAAGGTCTGTCTTCTCCAAATTTCTGATAAGTATCAGTACTTTGGTCATACATGTATTCGGCTGTTGAATTTCCCCACGAACGTCCGTTTTCCCCTTGAGTGTCGAATGAAGTCTGTCCTTTTACCGAAAGTCCTTTGGTGATAAAGTCGAGTTTATAATTCAAACTCAAACTCGATTCCAGTGTACTGGTAACATCTTTGTAAACAGCAGCTTCTTTCAAACTTCTAACAATATTATTTCCGGTGCCACTATAGGTGCCATTGGGATTGTAAATTGGATGAGTTCTTCCACTTATAGCAAACGCAGCACGGTATACATCCCAACTACTCCAAATGGTGTTATTTGGTGAGTTAAGATTTTCAACACGAGATCCTACACTTAATGAGGCAGTCAAATCTTTTGATACGTTAACATCCAGGTTGCTGCGGAAATTAAAACGAGAATATTTGGTCAGATTATCATTTTTATAAAATCCATTCTGATTCAGGAAACCACCGGACACGAAATATTTCACGGTTTGGGTTCCACCCGAAATATTGACATTATATTGTTGTTGAGTAGATTGTTTTTTCAAAACATTGTCCATCCAATTTACGTCCGAATGGGTCCAGGGTGATGCACCTGTTCTGAACAAGAGTAAATCATAAGCCAGCGTACCCCCCTTTGTTTGTGGGGTGCGGGATTTGTACTGTCCCCAGTCTGCCAGATATTGCATGCTCGTGGCATCGTATGCACCCAGAGGTTGAGGAATATTAATTGGTTCGGTAATGGCCATTTGTGCAGTCACCGAGACTTTTGGTTTACCCAACGTTCCACGCTTGGTGGTGATAATAATAACTCCATTGGCACCTTTCACTCCATAAACGGCTGTTGCCGATGCATCTTTTAAAATATTGATGGTTTCGATTTCGTTTGGATCTATTTTTGCAAATTCTGCGCGCACAATTCCATCAACCACAAACAGAGGTGATGCATTGTTCCAGGTTGCCATCCCACGTACATAAATATCGGCCACATCACCACCAATCTCACCAGAACTTTGTACTACCTGAATTCCCGCCAGTTTTCCCGATAAGGACTGAGAGATATTGGATACAGGCATTGAAACCAGTGTTTTGTTGCTGATAGAAGAAATGGATCCAATAACAGATTCTTTTCTTTGAGATCCATAACCAACTACCACAACTTCGCTTAACTCTTTACTGGATGTACTTAACTGCACATTAATGACCGTTTTATTTAATGCCGGTACTTCCAGTTCATCATAACCAACATAAGTAAATTTCAGTATGGTAGTTGGTGTACCAGGTATATCCAGCGAAAAGGATCCGTATAAATCGGTAATAGTTCCTTTTGAGGTACCTTTAATCATGACGTTGACGCCAATCAATTCTTCTCCTGTTTTCGAATCCGTGACCTTGCCACTTACTTTACGGGATTGTTGGGCATAAAGCGGCAACAACACCAGTAAGGCCGTCAGTGTAAGAAATATTATTTTCTTCATAAAAATTTTCTTTTGCGGTTATCAATAGGTTTCTTTTCTGAACTTGAAAACATAGGTTTTCAAGGTCTGAAATTCTTTCCGTATAGTCCAGTAGTTCTGATCGGTCACTAGCACAGGAATATAGTTTACTTTGCCCGTAGCAACAGTTTTCAACTCAATAAAATCAGTAGGTTCCGGAGCGAAAAGCAATGCATATTTTTTCTCACCCACAAATGTCTTTATCCGTATTTCCATTTCAGAATCAGACAATTGCAGAATAGTAAATCTTGATTGAATGTGATATTTAGACCACTGTTTTTGTACCGTTTTGAGAGTATCAATTACTGTTATCGTGTCTCCCGGTGCACGGGCAAACCTTTTATGATCCAGATTTACTTTGTTACTATCACTGCTTAATGTTGGAATAAATTGCCATTTATCGGTGGAAAAATTAACCCATTTACCATCCAGTATATTCCACGATCCGTAGAATGAAGTAGGACCATTGCCATTGTTGAACAATTTAAAAGATTGATGAAAGTAACGATATGCTCCATTAGCTTCAATGAGCAATTTGCAACTTTCCTGCTCGGGAGTTAAAGAAATGGGGGTGCCATCCTCTGTAACTGAAACCTGCTTCCATAGGCCAACCATTGCGTTTTCCTCAAAGACTTCTTTCTCACACGAAGTAAGGAAAAACAAAGGGAAAAGCAGGATGAAAATTTTATATACTGTTTTCATTTCCGATTTTTTTTTATTTAATTTCCATGTTAGCTACACGTTCAAAACTGAGAGTGGTCTTGCTGATTCCTCCATCCAGTTTAAAGTCGATTCGTTGAAGAGTAAGTGTATTTGGTTCAGCTACAGGCGTCCATGATGCAGGCAGGTCGATGGCTAAATTAAATAATCCACCGGTATAACTCCAACCCGATCTTTTTATGATAGTTTTGGCTTTGAGAGCCGAATATGAAGAGTCGCAAAGGATACAGATCTGATCGTCGTTAATTTGCATTAACAGCCGGGAACTATCTTTGGGAATAGAAACGTCATCTTTAGTTTGAGAAATTTGATGCCAGGTGCCAATCATTTTGGTTGCCATGTCATCGACAGAATCTTTTTGGCAGGATGTTCCCAGAAAAATAAATAGTAGGGGAAAGCAGGCAAAAAGGAGTCCATGAAAGAAGGTTCTTTCGGTTGTGATTTTCATAGGTTTTACAATTTACAAGGGAAGTGAGTAATAAGTATTGATTAAATGCTAATCAATTTGAAATTATCAATAAGCGGCATTCAATAATAATCAAAATTTGAAAAAAGGGAGAGAAGTTTTCCTCTCCCCTTAAACTGATATACCTTTTTATTTTACTAACACTTTTGAGTTATAAACATTACCATTAGCAGAAATTGTTTTCACTAAATAAGCTCCACTCTGGTTTACTGTAATTTCTGTTTTGAAACCTTTGGCAGTTGCTTTATTTACCAATTTCCCCAACAGACTGTACACTTCAATAGAAGCAACAGTACCTTCTACAACTACATTCCGGTTTAGTGAGTATATTTTCATATTATCCTGATTTGTAGGTACAATTCCGGTAGGAGCATTCACTACTGTACGTGCATCGGCGCTATTGTTAATGGCAACAGCATCCATATAAAACGCACCAGCTGGAGAAGTAATGTAAACATCTAAAGGATCTTTACGTACATCGCATCGTACCGTGAATTCAGAAACATAGCCTAAAGAGGTGACATCCAAAATGAAATCAAACCATTTTCCTTTATCATCAAACCAATATTTATTAAAATCTCCACTGTCTACTTGTTTTCCGGTAAAATCTTTGGCATTGAGCTGAATCACATAATTATCCTTACCAACTTCCATGTCGGGGATATTGACCATGACATGTAAATAAGAAGATACACCAACTCCCACTCCCACTTGTAAAAGTCCCGGTAATTTGACACCTACACCTTGCCACCAGGCTGCATTTGCACTCTTATTAAACTTCAGAATCTTTGCCGAGTTTAATGTAGTCATTTCAGTTGTAAAAGGATTGTCAACTATTTCGGAAGTATTTTCAGCGTTCTGGAGATCCAGTTTACTTACCCATTTTGTATAGGAAGGAGTATTACCGAAGAATAACGACATTTCTGAATCCGGCAAAATAGTTGCTCCACGAGGTAGTGGATTGTTGTTTAATACTATTTCGTCAAAGTAATAATCGCCGCCCGGATTGTCTTTTGGACCATTCCAATCCATAGAAACACCAAACATAAATTTTGTCAATGGTACTCCTGCATCCATCAATTTTTTCATATCGATTACTACATCTTCCCAAACACCTTCTTTGGCGTTTTGACCATCGGAACGATAAGTATCTTCGGGCCAGTCGACATTCAGACATACCATCCATGAATCATTTAATTTTGAACGATAATGTAAAATATGCAAATAACGGTTAGCTTCGGTAATGGTAATAGGATCAGTCAATCTAAAGTCCAAAAAATTTGCCCACCAGTCGTGATTGGCATCGAGTTTCACCATGTAACAATTATTGGTATTGTTCATCGTTTCGTCTTTTACAGCATTGGCAACTACGCCTGTAAATAGAACAAAGGGTTTGGGTGGAGTTTCACAGAAAACAGTTTCCGTAATGAGTTCCTGACCCATGGGTTTTTCGTAAGCGCCCAGTACAGTTTCAGTAAGAACCGGACTTGCTGCAAACATGCTGCATGCAACTGCAACCATTGATGCTGAAGTAAAAAGTCTTTTCATGATTGTAAATTTAAAAGGTTATTAATTTAGAAAAAAAGATATTATTGTTTTAAAGAATCAGACAAAACTACGCTTCTTGTCTGTTTAGTAATTTCAATATTGTATCAAAAGCTATTGCAATTGTATCAAATTATGTTTTAATATTTAGAATTAATATACTTGAATTTTTAGAGAGAAATTTCTATTTAAATGTTTAGCTTTGACTATATAAAAACCCTTTTTAAGACCAAGTTGTTCAACACCTTGAGCTGAAAAATGAGTATCTGATTTAATGAGTTGCCCGAGCGAATTATATACAGTAAGTGTGAGGGTTCCACCACCCTGAAAATTGGTATAAAGTACACCACCTGAAAAATACATTTCACGAATGTTACTCTCCAATTCATTATTAGCAGCGGGAACCTGATTGATAGGAATAACAAATGTTGTTACAGATTCGGATAGTGCATCGTAAGTAAAAGAGTTGCCAGTCAGATTAAACTGAGTAAGCGAATTTTTGACAGAAAAAGATTCCTGAGCACGTGTGCGTATTTGTTTTACTTTTCCAAAATTAGTGAATTTTGAAAGATCGAAGGTGTACTTTTGAGTTGAAGTCTCTTTATTGCTTACCACAATGACCAGTTCCTTTTCGTCGGGACTTATGGCAGTGATAGCATTATATGCCGAGTTGTCGATAACTGTATATCCCGCTTTAAGGTATCGGCTGTATTGAGCACGAATATAAAAAGCCATTCCTCTGGTGATCGGAGTAAAAGGGTCGTTGTATGAACCCACTATTAATCCCCAGGTTGGGCTGTTGTCGGCAGCTAATTGCCAGTCAATCCATGCCATACACTTCATATCGCGCATGTCGGTAATAATGCGGTCGGACATAGTCATCATTTGGTATTCATTGGTACCACCAACATCAATTGGACCGGACTCTGATTGCCAGAGTTTTTTGTTATTGGTTTTTGCCCAGTTCGCCGTTTCTGTTCTTTTGCCCCCACCATAAGTATGAATAGAAATTAGCCCCAGTTTTGAAACAATATCTCCTGCATTTTTGTATGAGTTCAAAGCATTATATCCGTTATCAATATTATTGGCATCGTTAGCAGTTATCTGGCAATAGGTAAGCATATTTTTAGCCGTAAGTTTAGCATATAATTCACGAATCATGATCATCTGGTCATTCGTTGAGAAATAACAACCTTCCTGACCTCCAAGTGCTTTCCACCAACCCCCATCGGGTTCGTTGAATGGTTCCAGGTAATTGAAGGTGATTCCCAGATTGTCGTGATAATATTTTGCAACTTCGGTGAGGTAATCGGCAAAATCATCGAACATATCTGCTTTTAAATTGCCTACATTTCCTTCGGTACTTCCTGCTGAGCATCCGCTACGTGTCATCCACCAGGGTGGTGAATTTGAAAATCCAACTACCTGAATATCGTTTGTTCCGGTATTTGCAATTCGGGCTGCAATTAATTGTTGCAAAATTTTTCGTTGGTTGGCATCCTGATTCCAGTCGTAAGCATCGGTAAGTGAAGCTTTGTAACCGGGCATGGCACCGCCGTCACTGCGCATGTGATTGTGGGTTGGATCATCACCGCCACCAATGTTGAAGCGGAAAATATTCATATTCAGGCCGGTTTCCGGATCGGTTATCCAATTGCAGATTGAGCTGATTTTAGAGTCTGAATATCCACCCATGATATTTGCCCACCAGCAAAGGGATCCACCCCAACCTTCAAGAACCTGCTGTTTAATATCCGGATCGATAGAAATGGGAGTTCTGGTAAGTGAAGCAGCATTATCGGAAAGAAGTATCTGATCGAAATAATAATCACCTGCATCGTCACCAATTTTTATGGCAAACATTTTCATGTTTATGCCCGTAGGAATGGGTAATACGTAATCAATCCAGGCACCTTTGGTATTGTTAGGCTGCCAATTATCGGCACTTTGACTGCCTCCTTGCGGTGTATAGGTGAGAGCAATACGGGAAGTCGTGTTTTTGAAAACTAAAACGTGCATAAATTGATTCGCGGAAGTAATGGGAATCGCCGTCATTAGGTTTACTTCGAGACCAATCCAGTAAGGATCGCTGCTGTCTTTTCTGATTTTATAGCAATTGCCTGTACTGTTTATAGCATCGGGAAGTGGATTGGCAACAGACCAGGTACTGGCAGATGGACCGGAGTTAGAGTAATTCAGCCATGCACCAACAGTAGTTGGAACCGTTGCAGATTCAAAATCGAGCAAAATAGTATCAATTGCCGAAAGTTGAAATGATAAAATGGACGAAAGAATGAAGAGTGAAATTTTTTTCATGTATTTTTTCTTAGTATTCTGATTTAAAATCAACTTAGTAATATTTTAAAATTACTTTTTGTTTACATTAAACATCGTGCTGTTGATCCCGTATTGGGCTATTGATTTTCGGTTGTTTTTGTTAGTACCACTTTTCAGTATTTAGCGATAAGAACTATGCAAAAATATTCTTTAAACGCACTTTTGGCATTACTCATTTTACCAAATACTTTAATTATTGTAACAGGGAGATAATAAACGGTTAAATTACAGAATGGTTATCATTTTACAAGCCTACAACCATCTGGTTTTCTGTACATAAAAAAAAAGAGTAGAACTATCATCGGTTGAGCGACTGAAAATCTTTTTATTTCAACTAATTTTATGTGCATAATGTTATAATGCCGGATTTTCAGTAAAAGGTGCAATAAACCTGTACTAATTTCATCTTCCACTACCCGATAACGGGACACATTCGGGTTATAATTCTGAAAGCGGATAACCAAAAAGGATTTTTCGGGATAGTTACAATGTAATTAAAGTATAAATAGCAATCGACCAATACAATTAGTTTTCACCCTAGACAGATATTTGGTTGTTAGTAGGCGAACAGCCAAAGAAGCAGTAGCAACATAGTACATGATAAAAATGAAAGTGAAAGGTCAGTCTGAGTGGTTCGGTAGCTATCTCCGATATGTCGGGAAAAGTTATAAAGGAATGATTTAAATAAGAGCGAAAAAAAAACGCGTCCAGGATAGTAATCCGGGACGCGTTTTTTTCTTAATTGTTATGTTTTAAGACCTGAATAGTAGAATTAATACTTTACGATAGTATTTATCTCTTTTTCATCAATCTTTGCTTCCGGTTTATATTTATCCGATTTCATATATTCTACCAAACTGAACAGAAGTTGTTTTGTTGCCGGGCGATTTTCAGTATCGGTAAGTAAGTCCATGGAAGAAAAGAGCAATTGTCCTTTTCCCATTTGTGCTTCAAAAACTGAACAAAGGCGTCTGTTTTTCATGAAGTTATCCACATTTTCCACTATGGGTCGTGCTCCGGGAATACTGTCAATGCAAATTGTTTTCGATTTTTTACACAAATCCCACCATTGCCAGTTGCTATGCATTTCGGTAGGGAAATATTTCAGAGCCGGATGCTTGGGATCCATTAACAAGCCCATCGTTCCGGGTTGGTCGGGGAAATGAACGGGGCTCCAGAAAACCTGTACAAATTTTCCTTCTAAGCCTTTTATTTCTGTAGTCTTAGGGCTAAACAAAACCTTTTCACCTGCATTCAAAGCTTTCATAGCTTCTGCACGGTTGGCCGTAATTACAATTTTTCCGGCTTTTATTTCTGTTTTTGCAGGATAAACCCATATTTGCCAGTCATTTTTGTACGGAGTACCTTCAATTTCAACTTTCACCGTATAACTATTGGCAGCCGTTATTTTTGAAAAACTCTGTGTAATACTACCTACCTGAATTCGTTTTCCAATGGCAACCGCAGGCATGTTGAACTTTCCCTGACCAATGACCACACCTGAATTATCGGCGATTTCCCAAACCAAACTTTTGCCACTCAGCACTGAACCACCGTAATTTACGATTTCAACTGTAGCATTAAAAGTCTCATTACTGGTGTATGTGGCTTTTTTGTAACGAATCAATGGCACAACGGGAGCACAAAACTGCCGGAAAGAAGCAGCCGGGATCAACCCTTTACTGTCCCAGAATGCATCAAGCAAACCAACCAAGGCAGTTCCCTGGCCCGGAAAATCATGCAGGTCCAGCAACTGAAAACCGCTGATTCCTGAAGTTTTAAGGGCACGTTCTATTTCTTCCTTGTAGAGTATGGCTGCCAGTTTTCCGGATGCCATCAGGTAATCGTTTGCTTTTGTTATCAATCCTTTTTTTATCAAATCGGCTTTAACGGCTTTGAAATTCAGCGGATCCAGTACTCCGGTGTATTTATCTATTTCATTGATATTCGGATATACGGCATATTGCCCAATTTCATGAGTAATAAGCGGTACCGGCATACTGTCGACCGAAGCAGAATAGTCTTTGGTGAATGTGGGTGTTTCGCTGTCAAACACTCCCTGTCCCCGCACCCATCCTTTTTTGGTAGTTTGAGTGATAAAAAAATCATCATTTTTTTCGGGCCAGGCTCCGTGCCCTTTTTCAAAAGTATAAGAAGTATTGGTGTACAAATGGCGGGAATCTTTCGCCTTCAGGCGATCAACAAAAGCATTCAAATATTTAAAATCGGGTTGCAATTCGTTGCCTAAGCTCCAGAAGCAGAATGACGGGTGGTTACCATATTCATTGATAATACGATCGGCTTCGTTGTAAAGAAAATCGTTCATTGCCTGAACCTTATTGACCGTAAGCGACCAGAGCGGCAGTTCAATCTGTAAATAAAATCCCATCTCATCGGCTACTTCAAAGGCAGCTTCGGGTGGACACCAGGAATGAAAGCGAAGGTGATTCAAACCCCACTCACGGGCAGTACTGAAAACATTTTGCCAGCCTTCTTTATCCATTGGTGGATAGCCTTTGAGCGGGAAAATTGCACATTCCAGTGTGCCACGAAGGAATATCTGATTCCCATTTATTTGTAAATGAGCGTTTTTATTGGTTAAGCTTCGCATCCCAAATGTTTCCGTTTCCGTTGAAAAAAAACTTTTTCCTTTTATTTCGGCTGACAAAGTGTAAGTGTCTGGATTAAATTCGTCCCACAGCAATGGTTGTTGGCCCATAGGATAATCTACTTCAAAAGTGGATGTGGACTTATTTGTGTGAAATGGAAGAGAGACCGGAGGAAGTTGTTTCTTTGTTTTATTGGAAGTGGCTATCAAACGAAGCACCCCTTTGGTTGATTTACTTGCTGAATTGCCAATATTTATACGTATATGGGCAAGTTTTTTATTGACATTCGGGAAAATCTGTATACCTGCAATATGTATTCTGTCTTGGGCAATACAACTTATTTCGCCAATAATACCGTTCCATTTTATTTGCGTTTCGTTGGTATAAGCATGAGCCATTTCATTCACCGAAATATCGTATTTTTTTCGGTTATCGACGCGAATGGTGATGGAGTGATTTCCTGGTGTCAAATAATTCGTCAAATCGAAATAATGTGGTGTGGTGAGGCTTTCTTGTTTTCCGTCAACAGGTTTTCCGTCTATCCATACACTGGTTCCCCAAATAACACGTTCGAGTTTGAGCGTGATTTGTTTATTCTTCCAGTCAGCAGGAATATTTATATTGCGACCATACCAGGCAACTCCCACATAATTATTCTTGCGGGTAAGCCTTAAAACCTGTGGTTTCTTTAATTCCGGCAGTAGCACATTGGGGATTCCCTTTGCGGCATCATCGGTGGTACCAGGCAAATTTAAGTGGTCGTTTAAAGTCTTCGAAGACCAATTCTCTGAAACACCTATATCTGTGCTGTCTAACTGAAAGCTCCAGACACCACTTAAATCGATTTTGTATTCGGAGCCATAGCTTGAATGCATCATGAAGATTGAAAACACAAACAGAATGATATACCTGGCGACAAAGTGAGTTGAAATTCCTTTAAAAAAGATATTATCCATGTTGTTATCGGATTATTATATTTAACTCTACAAAAATAAGGGAACCGGGATAGGTATAAAATGGATTATTTCATTATTTACATGGAGAAAAATGAATGTAGAAATTGGAGACTGTTTAATCAACCTTTTTTCTTACTCCTGTATTCTGAAGGGGAAACGCCCATTGTTTTGGTAAAAATTCGGCTGAAGTAAAACGGGTCATCAAAACCTATCAACATAGAAATCTGATTTATTTTCATAGCCGAAAAATCGAGATGATGACAGGCTTCCTGTATTTTTAGTTGACAAAGATAATTTAATGGTGAATATCCTGTTTTCTTTTGAAATAAAGTGGAAAAATGGGAAACTGAAAAACCGACATACTCAGATATTTCTTTCAATGTGAGTCGTTTGTGTATATTTTCACGCATAAAGTGAATGGCATCGTCGGCTACATCGCGCTGGTTCTGGCTGGTAGAAAGGCTTTCGCGATACGCCCCCAAAAACTTCAATGAACCTAAAAAATGAAACAGACTGGTAATGCTATAATACAGATTATTTTTACTGTACCCGTTTTTCAGCGTTGAATATATTTCTTCAAACAAATGCAGACGCTCCTCTATCCTTGAATTTTTTTCCGGAGCAACTTGAGTTGGTTTATCAAATCCATCAGAAAAGAAAGCGGCTTTTTCACCGTCAAAATGCATCCAGTAAATGGTCCATGGGTTATTCGGGTTACTACCGTAAGCCTGACCTTTCCCTTTGGGCAGAATAAAAAAATTATTGGGTAACACTTTTTGACGAATTCCATCAATTTCAAACCAACCGTTACCATCAATACAGTAAATCAGAATATATTGCCTGGCTTCCTCTTTGCTTCTCTTCCTGAAATGAAAAACAGCTTTTGGATAAAATCCAATATCAGTGATGTGAAGTAAACGACCAATCTCATCATTTTCCATTTCTTCAATAATCTGTGCGGGTAGAACGATAGCTCTTTCGCCCAAAAATCCACTTTTAAGTTTTGCCATTTCAGTGATTTTTTCATTTATCGGGTAAAAGTAAATAAAAAAAAATTAAATTCGCAAATTCGTAAGATAATCCATATAAATCATTATTTATTCTATTTAAAAAATTTAAAAAAAAGCTTTACTTTGCAACGTAAACATAAATCTAAAAAAAAACATGGGCAAATTTAACAAAACCTATATCTTTGGGATCTCTATGGTATCAGCCATGGGAGGATTACTATTTGGATACGACTGGGTAGTGATAGGTGGGGCAAAACCTTTTTATGAACGTTTTTTTGAAATTTCTTCATCTGCCAACCTGCAGGCCTGGGCCATGAGCTGTGCCCTGATAGGCTGCATTATTGGTGCGGTGGTATCAGGGATAGTCAGTGATAAATTCGGACGAAAATGGCCGTTATTATTGTCAGCATTTCTTTTTACCATAGCATCTTTGGGTACCGGAATGGCATCGAGTTATCTGGTTTTTGTCATTTTCCGTATCATCGGAGGTGTAGGTATAGGTTTAGCATCTGCCCTTTCGCCCATGTACATAGCAGAAGTGGCACCGGCTCACATGCGCGGACGATTCGTATCACTCAACCAGATGACCATAGTGATTGGGATTCTGGCTGCTCAGGTTATCAATTTGCTTATTGCCGACAGAGTTCCCGTAGGTGCTACCGATGCATTTATTCAGGCTTCCTGGAATGGTCAGGTTGGATGGAGATGGATGTTCTTTGCCTGTGCAGTGCCTGCCGTAACTTTTTTTACACTCACTTTTTTCTTACCCGAAAGTCCGCGTTGGCTTATAAAAGCCGGTAAGCCGGAAAAAGCGTTTCCTACCTTGAAAAAAATAGGTGGAGAAGCATACGCCCGTGAAGAAATGGTCAATATTCAGGCTACGCTGGATGATGTAACTGAAAAATTAGACTACAAGACCTTGTTCAATCCAAAATACCGGACTGTATTGATTATTGGTGTGGCACTGGCAGTTTTTCAGCAATGGTGCGGTATCAATACCGTTTTCAATTATGCCGAAGAAATCTTTACAGCAGCAGGTTATGGTGTAAGTGATACTCTGTTTAATATCGTCATTACCGGTAGTGTAAACCTAATTTTTACATTAGTAGCCATGTTTACGGTAGATAAATGGGGACGTAAAAAATTGATGGTCATGGGTTCCATCGGTTTGGCAGTGACCTATATCCTCCTTGGAAGTGCATTTTATTTTCAACTGAAAGGAATTGCCGTATTATCGTTAGTCGTCATTGCCATTGGCATTTATGCCATGTCGTTAGCACCTATCACATGGGTTATTCTATCCGAGATTTTTCCCAATCGCATCCGTGGTGCCGCCATGGCTATGGCCACTTTTGCCTTGTGGATAGCCTGCTTTATTCTCACCTACACTTTCCCTCTTCTGAATAAATCATTTGGTGCGGCAGGTACATTCTGGGTGTATGCAGGAATCTGTTTATTAGGATTTATTTTTATTCTGAAAAAACTACCTGAAACGAAAGGAAAAAGTCTGGAAGAAATTGAAAAAATGATAAAATAAAAATATCCTTGTTAGTTAATGGGAGAAAGAGATAGTACAACTGATTATTGAAATATCAACTATGAATAAAATAGAAAATACAGAAAACTGCAAAAACTCTGATTCTCAGTCAGCCAACGGAACTGGAGTTGTAAAAGTCTGGCAAGAGGATGTCATCATCCCAACTTATGAAATCGGGAATCCAGAAAAGAATCCTATCTTCCTGGAAAAACGTGTTTATCAGGGAAGTAGCGGCTCAGTTTATCCGTATCCGGTTATCGAAAAGATAGAGGATGAAAAGACAGACAAGGTTTATCATGCCGTTTACATAGAAAATGAATACATCAAAGTCATGATACTTCCCGAATTGGGGGGTCGCGTGCAAATGGCTTATGATAAGATTAAAAAACGTCATTTCATTTATTATAATCAGGTCATCAAACCGGCACTGGTAGGCCTTACAGGTCCTTGGATTTCGGGTGGAATAGAATTTAACTGGCCTCAGCACCACCGTCCGAGTACATTTCTGCCTGTAGATTATACCATCGAGCAGAATGACGATGGTAGTGCCACGGTTTGGGTGAGCGAAATGGAAAAAATGTTTCACCAAAAAGGAATGGCCGGATTTACCTTACGCCCCGGGAAAGCAGTTCTTGAAATCACCGGAAAACTTTATAATCGCACACCATTCCCACAAACCTTCTTGTGGTGGGCAAATCCGGCAGTGGCTGTCAACGATTTCTATCAAACGGTTTTTCCTCCCGATGTGAATGCCGTTTTTGACCATGGAAAACGCGATGTTTCTACCTTTCCTGTTGCCACCGGAACCTATTACAAAATTGATTATTCGGCAGGCGTAGATATTTCGAACTACAAAAACATTCCGGTTCCCACATCCTACATGGCCATCAATTCTGAATTCAACTTTCTGGGCGGTTATGAAAACGATACACATGCCGGTGTACTTCATGTGGCAAATCACCACATTTCTCCGGGGAAAAAACAATGGACCTGGGGAAACGGCGATTTTGGTAAGGCCTGGGATCGCAACCTGACCGATGAAGACGGACCGTACATTGAACTGATGGCAGGTGTTTATACCGATAACCAACCCGACTTCTCGTGGATGCAACCTTACGAAGAAAAAACATTTACGCAATACTTTTTGCCGTACAGGGAATTGGGTGTGGTGAAAAATGCCTCGGCAGATATTTTGATGAATATGGATAAAGTCGGTGATAAAGCCATCGTAAAGATATTCGCCACTTCGCTTCAAAAAAATGCACGAATTGTATTGAAAGGATTTATTGATGAAACACTCGATTTAAGTCCCGAAATGGTTTATGAAAAGGAAGTGCTGATAGGTGATATCCCGTTTTACGAATTATCACTTATGGTTTTTGCAAACAATGGTCGTGAATTACTAAGTATTAAATCCGAAGAACAAGCCGCAAAGCCAACTCCTGAAGCAGCCAAACCGGCTTTTACACCCGAAGAAACACCCACATGCGAACAACTTTACCTCACCGGTTTGCATTTGGAGCAATACAGGCATGCCACTTACAATGCTACCGATTACTATCTGGAAGCCTTGAAACGGGATACTTCGGATGTGCGGAATAACAATGCCATGGGATTGTGGCTGCTACGTCGTGGAAAATTTGTGGAAGCAGAAAAATATTTCCAGACTGCCATTGATACTCAATTGCAACGGAATCCGAATCCCTACGACGGTGAGCCGCTTTACAATCTAGGCTTATCGCTTAAATTCCAGGGAAAAAACAAAGAAGCTTATGATGCATTCTACAAATCGTGCTGGAATGCCGCCATGCAGGATGCCGGATTTTTCTCCTGCGCACAAATATCGTGTATAAACGACGGTATGAATGAAGCACTTGCAGAAATCGACAAATCGCTTATTCGAAACTGGCACAATCATAAAGCCCGTGCATTGAAGACATCCATTTTGCGAAAACTGGACCGAAACCGGGAAGCTTTGAATCTAATTGAAGATTCACTTAAAATAGATTTATTCAACTTCGGATGCCGCTTCGAAAAATATCTGATCACAAAAGAAACAACTGTGTTAACTGAAATGCATCAGCTTATGCGAGGCGAAATTCACAATTATGAAGTGATTGCGCTCGACTATATTGCTGCCGGATGTTATGCAGAAGCTGTTCAATTGTTGGAAGAAGGTGCCAAAGTTTGCCCTACTACACCGATGACCTATTATTATATGGGTTGGAGTTTATGGCTTGATGGAAAAGATGGGAAGCCTGCTTTTGAAAAAGCAGCAGTCCATACTCCGGAATATTGTTTTCCAAACAGACTGGAAGCTATTCTGGCTTTGGAATGTGCCCAAACGATCAACCCAACGGACCCGAAAGCACCTTACTATCTGGGAAATCTGTGGTATGACAAACGTCAGTACCCGGAAGCAATTGCATGTTGGGAGAAATCGGCAAAACTGGACGACTCCTACCCCACTGTCATTCGAAATCTATCGTTAGCCTATTTCAACAAAGAACACAAAGCAGAGAAAGCCCTTGCTTATCTCGAAAAAGCATTTGCGCTCGATACGACCGATTCGCGTATCCTTATGGAGCTTGACCAGTTGTACAAACGTCTTTGCAGACCACATGCCGAACGCCTGGCTTTCCTGGAAAAACATCTGGATTTGGTTATACAACGCGACGATGTCTATCTGGAATATGCTACACTTTACAATCAAACAGGCAATTACCACAAAGCGAAAGAACTTATCGATGCCCGACGTTTCCATCCCTGGGAAGGTGGCGAAGGGAAAGTACCTGCTCAATATCAGATTTGTCGGGTGGAATTGGCTAAACAATTCTTAGCAATAAAAGATTTTAAACAAGCCATTGTCATGCTATGCGAATGCCTGGAATATCCTCACAATCTGGGAGAAGGAAAATTGTACGGAGCTCAGGAAAATGACTTTCACTATTTTCTGGGTTGCGCTTGCGAAGGATTGGAACAAATGGAAGCTGCCCTAAAACATTGGGAACTGGCAAAAAACGGAAATACAGAACCTGCTGCTGCCATTTTTTATAACGACCAAAAGCCCGACAAAATTTTCTATCAGGGACTTGCATTACTGAAACTTGGTCGTAAAAATGAGGCGAAAAGCAGATTCAGCGGACTAATTGCATACGGCGAAAAACATATGAATGAAACCATAAAGCTCGATTATTTTGCAGTTTCACTTCCCGATTTACTGATTTGGGAAGATGATCTCACTTTCCGCAACAAAATTCATTGTACCTACATGTTGGGATTAGGGTATCTGGGTCTGAGTGAAAATGAAAAAGCAAAAAAGTATTTGTTGGAAGCCGCGCAAATGGATCTGAATCATCAGGGTGTGCAAATACATTTAGCCATGGTGAAATAATGAATGGTTAATTCATTTTCCAGCAAATAAAAATTATAAGAATGTAAATTGAATTACCCCTTTTTATTTGTAAATAATTAATTAAAAAAAATCCCGAGTTTGAAATCTATTCAAACTCGGGATTTTCTATTGAATGTTATCCGTTTTTAGACATTCGAATTCTTAACACTTTTGGTATATTCACTTGGAGTCATTTTAAATACTTCTGTAAAACAAGTGGCAAAATAAGAAGGCGAATTGAACCCGACATCATAACAAACTTCCGAAATATTTTTTCCCGGAACACAAAGTAATTCACAGGCTTTTTTTAGTCGGATATTACGTATAAATTCACCGGTACTTTGTCCGGTAAGCGCTTTAATTTTCCGGTGAAGACCCATTCTACTCACACTTAATACGTTGGCAAGAGCGTCACCATTAAACTCCGATTCTAACATTTTGCTGAGAATAACAGAAATCGTTTTTTGCAGGAAAAGTTCATCCGGCGATACAATTTCCAAATTCGGATTATGTAAAGCTCCCAATGAAATTTTGCGGCTATAGCGTTCTTTAAGCAGTTCACGTAATTCGATGAGCTTGGATACGCGTATGGTCAGGTGCTGGGGATGAAAGGGTTTGGTAATGTATGAATCGGCTCCAATGCTTAATCCTTCAATACGGTTTTCAATATCCGATTTGGCGGTGAGCAAAATAATGGGAATGTGATTAGTCTCAATGGATGTTTTTAATTGTTTACACATTTCTATTCCATCCATTTCAGGCATCATCAAATCACTGATAATAAGGTCGTAATCGTGTAAAGCGACCATTTCGAGTCCAATTAAACCATTTTCAGCTTCTTCAATGGTGTAATCACTGTCCAGAATACTGTGAATATAACTTCGGATATCCTGATTGTCTTCAACTACCAGTATCCTTTTTTGGTTTGCTTTCTTACCATTTTGTAACAATTTACTTTCTTTTTCTTCCACGTCCATGTCAATAATTGACTCTGAAGTTTTCTGTTTTAATAGCATTTCAGTTTCGTCAAATTGCTCTTCCTTCGAATATGCTGCTCTTTCGATAGGGAAATTTATTCTGAAGGTTGTCTGCACATTGGGAGTACTCTCCACATGGATGGTTCCATGATGCAATTCAATCAGATTTTTTACTAAATGCAAACCAATACCCGACCCCTTTTGCATATTGCTTTGTTCTTTTCCCTGATAGAAACGGTCAAATATATTATGAATATCTATCGGAAGAATTCCTTTTCCATTATCTGTCAACGATATTTCCACACTTCCATTTTCTTTCACCAGAACCGAAAAGGATATACTTCCACCATCCGGTGTAAATTTAAAGGCATTTGAGAGTAAATTGAAAAGCGATTTATTCAGAAATTCAGGATCAATCCAGGCTGGCAGAACTTCCTCATCGTGTATAAAATCGAACCGGATATTTTTCTGTATCCTTAGCTCTTCAAATGAAAGCATAATTTCTTTTACAAGCAGAATTAAATCCTGTTTTTGGACTTTCAGTTTCATTTGCCCCCGTTCAGCTTTCCTGAAGTCGAGCAACTGGTTCACCATGCTCAATAATCGTTTGGCATTACGAAGCATCAATTGGATATGCTTTTTCTTGCTATCATCCGTTTCATCGAGTTGCATTTTTTCCAGCGGACCAATAATTAAAGTCAATGGCGTCCTGAATTCATGAGAGATATTCGTAAAAAATTGAAGTTTCTCCTGATGCAATTCTTCCTCTTTTTCGTGTTTTGCCCGTTCAATTTTCAGAAAGTTGGCTGAACGTAAACGGATAGTTAAATATTGCCATACGAAATAAAACAACCCAACCGTAACCATTAGATAGAGGAAATAAGCCCACCAGGTCTTCCATATAGGAGGATTAATGATAATTTTAATAGAAGAAATGTTTTTATCACTCCAAACAGCATCCGGGCTCGATGCTTTCACTTTAAAAATATATTCCCCCGGAATGAGATTTCGAAAGGTGACACTGTTTTGATTGCCCAAATAATTCCATTTTTTATCAGATCCTTCGAGAAAATAAGAATATTGAATCTTTTGAGTTGCATTGTAATTAACACCCATAAATTCGATTGTAAAAACAGATTGATTGTATTTCAATTCTATTTTTTCAGCAAGAGTAATATTCTCTTTAAGAGGTGAATACTTATGCTTATCATCCGATGGAGTTATCAACTCATTGAAGACCATAAGCTTGGTAAAAACAACTGGAGGACATTTGTCATTTTTGGTTACATTCAAAGGATCGAAAATATTTAAACCTCCAAAACCACCAAAAGCCATTAGACCATTTGGCAATATGGCAACTGTCCGGTCTGAAAATTCGCGACTTTGAATACCATCCTGTGTGCTAAAATTTTCTATTTCATATAATTTCGGATCAAATCTCGATATCCCTTTGCTCGTACCCATCCATATCCTTCCTAATTTATCACGTGCCAACGAATTAATATAATTACTCGATAAGCCATTTGTTTCAGAAAAAGCAATAACATTTCTACTTCTTAAAGTATATAATAACAGTCCTTCCCCCTGGGTGGCAAACCATACACTGTCGCCGTGTATTAAAATATCACTGACAACGCGAGGCGAAGATTTTATAGGATTTAAATTGATTTTTCCATTTTTTGGATTATAGGTTATTACTCCCGCCCCATAAGTACCTATCCACAAAGTACCATCACTGACTTGCTTGATGCAGCGGATTCCCAATCTATTGTCGAGCAAATTGATACGTGTAATTATCCGTTTATCTATATCAAATTTTGCTAAACCATTGCTCGTACCTATCCAGATGGTCTGATCTTTCCCTTCGAGAATGCACCTGACATCATTACCGGGTATTGAATTTATATTCTTATTTTCAAATTCGTATTGTTCATAGCTTACACCGTCCTTGCCAACTCTTAACAAGCCTTTGTTATAAGTTCCTAACCATAAATTTGCCTGCGAATCAACTATTACCGACTGATACACAAAACCTGTAAACTTTTTATTTACACTAACTTCATTAAAATCTCCGTTTTGAAGATTCAGAATACCCAAACCAATTTTATCCGATCCCATGGTAGCGATGTACAAATTACCATTTTTATCGGGACAGATGGCTGTTATGGGCGAATTAGGTAAGGTATTGGGTACTCCCGGTTCATGCATCACCAGTCGGAACTTAGTAGGAGTCCCTTTCAGCATATTGACGCCTCCCCAGGCTGTTCCTATCCAAACATTGTTGTCCTTATCGGAAAACAATGAATTTATGGATGAACAGTTCAGTCTTGATGTAGTTTCGCCTTGATTAATAGCCTGATATGGGAATACTTCATTTAACGAGAACGACCTTACAGAAAAATTCACGAGGAAGAGTTCTGTTCCAATCCAGATTTTTCCATTATGATCTTCTTTAATTACTCCAATGGAGGTTGAGTTCAGTCCAACCGGATAGTTTACAGTTTCTAACCTATTGGTGGTCTCATTATATAAATAACATCCTTTTGATGTTCCTATCCAAATTCTACGAAAACTATCCTGATAAATGGTACGGATAAAAAGACTGTTATCCGGCAAAATAAAATATTCCATTTTCTTTCCCTTCAAATCGTACCGGTAAAGTCCATTGTGCCGTGTGCCTATCCAGAGCCGCTTATTATCGTCTTCGAGTAGGCTCATTACAAAAAGAGGTGGTAGAATATGGGGAAGTTTAGGGAGTAATAAGGTGTGAAAACGTTTTTTGGTCCAGTCGAAAAAATCAACTCCATTACCATAGGTCCCTATCCAGATTTTAGTCTTATCTGAGCTGGAAGCAAAAAAAGTGATATCATTATAAACTAATTTCAACGGGGATGTGCTGTTTCTTACCTGGATGATACTGTCCGACTTGTAATCATAAATATTCAGACCATCTGATGTTCCGGCCCATATATTGCCGTCGGGAGCAAGAAACATAGCTTGTGTACGGTTATGCGAAAGAGAATACCGACCTTTTTTTTTTGAGAAATGAGTAAAATTCTTGCCGTCAAATTTATTCAACCCTTCTTCGGTTGCTATCCAAATCAACCCCTTTTTGTCCTGAAGAATCGAATATATATTATTACTCGAAAGGCCATGTTCGGTAGTAAATTTGTAGATTATGTTCGATTCGATTTTTTGAGAAACTAACTCAAAAACAAAGAAAAAGAGTAAGGTATAAATTGCTATGATGCGTTTGAAATGTGATTGTGTTTTCATAGTGTAATATTATTTACGCAAAGAAAAGAAATTAGACTTAAATTACCAATTATAACAACCAAAAAAATGGTCACTTGAGAAAATAACAATAAAATGTTACAATGTCTAAAGAAAAATATCCAATAAAGAAAGTAACTTTACATGCTTGTTGCGTAATTTGCAAGTGTAATATCAGATCAGCGAATTTAAAAGTAGGTTCGGAACTGATGAGGTACTGAGATTAGGATCCTATACCTGAACGGCTCAAAAAGGAGAGATAGAAATCAATTAAAAATTTGCCCAAAATCGATCTTGACTTTAAAATAAATTTTATATAAAAATAAATGATTATGAATTGTGATTTTAATATTCTGAAACTGACTTTTCCCAAAAACAGGTATTCATTTAAGTTATTTCTTTTAGGGCTAATTGCCCTGTCGCCACTTTTTATCCAGGCATCAGAGAATGGACTGGGAAAAGATGCACCTTCCAAACCCGATGTTTGTAAATTTGTGATAGAAAGTACTGTAAAACATCAGACCATTGATAATTTCAGTGCTTCCGATGGCTGGAGTATGCAGTTTATTGGGCTTTGGCCCAAAGAGAAGCAGGAAAAAATGGCCGACTGGCTTTTTAGTACCGAAAATGATGCTCAGGGCAAACCCAAAGGAATTGGGATGTCGTTGTGGCGTTTCAATATTGGAGCCGGTAGCAATGAACAAGGTGAAGCAAGCCAGATTGGGAGTGTTTGGACCCGTTCGGAATGTTTTTTGCGACCCGATGGAACTTACGATTGGAACAAACAAAAAGGTCAGCGTAATTTCATGCAACTGGCCAAACAACGGGGTGTAAATCAATTTCTTGGATTTATTCTTTCTGCCCCCGTTTACTGGACCCAAAATGGACTGGCAACCAATACAGGACGGGGTGCAACTTTCAATATCAAAGAAGACCGCTACGATGATTTTGCCCGTTTTCTGGCAGATGTGGCTCAAGGCCTGGAAAAGCACGATGGTATAAAACTCGATTATGTCTGTCCTTTCAACGAACCTGATGGCCATTGGAATTGGGTAGGTCCCAAGCAGGAAGGTACAGCAGCTACAAACAAGGAAATTGCAAAAACCGTACGGTTGATGGGTAGTGAATTTGCCACCCGGAAAATTGACACAAAAATCCTGATTTCGGAATCCTTCGACTACAACTGCATGTTCCGAGTTCACCCCTACGTAAAACCCGACCGTGGTTATCAGATTCAATCGTTCTTTACACCGGACAGCACCGCAACTTATATAGCAAATGTTTCCAATGTCCCGCGTTTGATGGCTGCACACAGTTACTGGACCAATACTCCGCTAAGCGATTTGCGGAAGATTCGCATAGAAATGGGAAAAGAATTAAAAAGGAACAACGTTAAATACTGGCAAACAGAGCTTTGTATCATGTCAAATGATGAAGAAATTGGTGGTGGTGGCGGAAAAGACCTGACGATGAAAACAGCCTTGTATATTGCACGCGTAATTCATCACGATCTGGTTTATGCCAATGCTTCTGCATGGCAGTGGTGGCGTGCAGTGGGAACCGGTGACTACAAAGATGGTTTGATTTATGCCAATCCCGATAAAACGTTAGTGGACGGAACATTTACCGATTCAAAACTGATGTGGGCATTGGGTAATTACAGCCGTTTTATTCGTCCTGGGGCTGTTCGTTTAGGCGTTTTAGCGCTCAATAGTAAGGGGGAAAAAGTAATTGAAGGCGATACAGATCCGTATGCATTAATGATTTCAGCCTATGAAAACAAAGATCACTCACCCGTGATGGTAGTAATAAATTATGCCGATAAGGATAAAACATTTGAACTGAGTTGGAAAGGAAATGCTCCCCGGGATTGGATTCCATATTGTACTAATGATGTGAAATATGCTAACCTCCAACCCATGGGAAAAATTAAATATGGACAGGAAATCACAATCCCGGCACGTTCGGTAATTACATATGTTGGTGATAATAAATAAAATGAAACGAGTAATATCACAGAATTAGTATTACTGCATATGTTCATTTAGAACTATAAATATCAATACCTTATAATAATAATTTGTAAATTAAACAGATATGAAAATAAAATTATTTCTGGTGGCTGCAACTTTGTTTCTGGCAGCAAATGTGATTCAGGCAAAGCCGCAATTTGGTAAGGCCTTGCTTTTTAACGAGGACTGGCGTTTTATCCTGTCTGACTTAAAAGAAGGTGCTCAACCAAGCCTTGATGATTCTAAATGGAGAGTTCTCAACTTACCTCACGACTGGACAGTGGAAGGTGCATACAGCCCCGACAAAGCAAGTTGTACCGGTTTCCTGCCGGGTGGAATTGGATGGTATCGTAAAACATTCACCGTACCGGTTGCTGAAAAGGGTAATAAAGTATTTATCTATTTCGAAGGTGTTTATAATCACAGTGAGGTATTTATCAATGGAAATTCTGTGGGAAGACGTCCAAATGGATATATTTCCTTTATGTATGATCTGACACCTTATCTGAAATTTGGTGAAGAAAATTTATTGTCGGTACGGGTCGATCATTCATTGGATGCAGATTCACGCTGGTATTCGGGTTCAGGGATTTACCGGGATGCCTATCTGGTTTACGCGTCACCGGTACATCTCGATTTATGGGGAGTGTATTTTAAAGCTACCGATGTTACCAATCAAAAAGCGACTATTTCGATAGAAACTTCCTTGATAAATAGTATGAATAAAGGTGCAACTGTAATCATTTCGCACGAAATTATTGATCCTGTTTCCGGAAAGGTTGTTGCTTCAGGTTCAAAAAAATTAAAAGTACAAGCGAATGACAAAGGTATTACTGCACAAAACATATCTGTTTCATCGCCAAAACGTTGGTCGTTGGAACATCCAAATTTATATACCATTAGAACCATTGTAAAAAAGGATGGAAAAGTTATTGATCAGAACGAACAGCAAATGGGTATTCGTACGCTGACGTTCGACCCCAACAAAGGCTTTGCATTGAATGGTGTTTGGACTAAAGCAAAAGGTGTTTGCATTCATCACGATGCCGGAACGCTTGGTTCTGCTGTACCACGTGAAGTTTGGAAAAGGAGATTGATTACACTCAAAGAAATGGGTTGTAATGCTATCAGAATGAGCCACAACCCGCAAGCATCCGATGTGTATGAGCTATGTGATGAAATTGGCATGCTGGTCATGGACGAAGCTTTTGATGAATGGGAATTTGCCAAAAGGAAATGGATAACAGGCTGGAATAACGGCATTCCCGGGTTTCAGGGTGCTGCTTCATTTTTCAACGAATGGAGTGACAAAGATCTTCGGGATATGGTTTTGCGCGACCGTAATCACGCATCCATTATCATGTGGAGTATTGGGAATGAGGTGGATTACCCGAATGATCCTTATTCGCATCCCGTACTCGATCACGCCAATATTAACCAACCCGTGCAGGGTGGCTATTTCCCCGACAAACCAAAAGCCGAGAGATTGGGTGGTATTGCCAAACGCCTGGCAGCCATAGTGCGTAGTCTCGACACATCACGTCCCGTTACTGCTGCGTTGGCTGGCGTAGTTATGTCCAACGAAACAGATTATCCTTTTGCACTGGACATTACAGGTTATAACTACACTGAGGATAGATATGCACAGGATCACGCCAAATATCCTAAAAGGGTTATTTTCGGGAGTGAAAACGGACATGGTATGGAATCATGGAAAATGGTGAGAGATAACGATTATATTTTCGGACAATTTCTCTGGACAGGCATCGATTATCTGGGTGAATCCGGCTCCTGGCCATCCAGAGGCTTTTATTCCGGATTCCTCGATTTTGGCGGTTTTCTGAAACCTCGCGGACATTTCCGTCAGGCTTTGTGGAGTGAAAATCCGGTGACTTATATCGGTACATACCGGCAACCAAAGCGAAATAACTTCTTATCGACCGACGCCTGGCCAATCTGGAATTATGATGAAGGAGAAATGATACGGGTTGTGTGTTACACCAATGCCCCAAAATCAAAGTTGATACTGAATGGCAAACAAGTGGGCGAAGAAAAAGAACTGGACGATAAAACCGGAGTCATTTTCTGGGATATCCCTTTTCAGGAAGGTAAACTGGAAGTTCAGGGTTTGGATAAAAACAACAAACAAATATGTGATTTTAAGTTACAAACCACGGGAAGGCCCACGGCAATTACTGCTAAGTCCGATTTATCTGTAATTAAAAAGGATCGTGGTGTTGCTCAGGTAGTAATTCAGGTAGTTGATGAAAAAGGTATTCCGGTTATGATTTCAGAAGATGAAATAACATGCACCATTGATGGTCCCGGAAAACTACTGGGACTGGAAGCCAGCAATAATTCGGACATGGGTAATTACAACGACAATGTTCAGCGTGTATATCACGGTCGTATGTTGGCCTATGTTCAGGCAACAGGCAAAGATGGTAAGATAAATATCAAACTAACCGCACCCTGGCTGAAAGAGGCCCATGTAACTATTGAAGCTGTGAAATAACAGATAATTGAATGGTTTTAAAATTGATAGTGCCCGAAAGAGTTTATACCTCTTTCGGGCGCTTTTGGAAAAAAAGTACTAACTTGCGACATAAATTTTAAATCTATTTATTATGAAACACTATTGCTTTCTTTTATTGTTTTCTCTTTCCCTTTTTTCAACTGGGAATATGGAGGCCAAAGTAAAACTGCCTGCTATATTTACAAATAACATGGTATTACAACAGCTGTCGAATGTACCTTTTTGGGGAGAAGCCTCTCCGAATAAAACAGTAAAAATAACGACATCCTGGAATAAAAAAGAGTATAAAACCGTGACCGACAAATACGGAAAATGGAAAACCACCGTATCCACTCCGGTTTATGGAGGTCCTTTTTTTATAGAAATAACCGACGGATCCAGACTGAAGTTGGAGAATGTGCTTATTGGTGAGGTTTGGGTTTGTTCCGGGCAATCAAATATGGAGATGCCCGTTGCCGGCTGGGGAAAAATAATGAACTACAAACAGGAAATTGCAGCTGCAAATTACCCGAATATCCGGCTTTTTCAGGTTGTAAAAAACACGAGTACCAAACCCTTGGATGATTTAAGTGTAGCCACGAGCGGTTGGGTAACATGCTCTCCGGAAACCGTAAGTGAGTTTTCCGCCATCGGATATTTATTTGGAAAAAACTTGTTTGATAATAAAAACATTCCGATAGGTCTTATTAATACTTCCTGGGGAGGAACTATAGCCGAAGCATGGACAAGTGGAAGTTCACTGAAGACTATGCCCGATTTTACATCCAGGGTATTAGATATGGAAAAAATAATCCCATCGAATATTGATCCTGAGAAAAAATACGATCAGGAACTGGCTACCTGGCAAATTCAGGTTGAAAAAGCAGACAAAGGTTTTGTGGGTGGAAAAGCATTATGGGCAGCAAAGGACTTGGATGAATCGGATTGGAAATCTATGAACATACCAAATTTATGGGAAGACAAAGAATTGCCCGGCTTCGATGGCGTGGTTTGGTTGCGTAAAACGATAGAGATTCCTGCAGACTGGCAAAACAAAAAGCTGACACTCAGTCTGGATATGATTGATGATAATGATATTACATTCATTAATGGTGTTGAAGTGGGTCGTACCGAAGGCTATAACCTTACTCGTACTTATTCGATTCCAGCAGCCCTTGTAAAAAGCGGGAAAACAGTTATTACCGTTCGGGTTTTGGATAATACCGGTGGTGGGGGAATTTACGGTAATCCGGCAAAAATCAATTTGAATTTATCTTCTGAAAAAGGGATACAACTGGCCGGAAGTTGGTTATTTAAAATTGGATTTAACTTGTCCGAAATTCAGTCTGCTCCGAAGAACTGGAATGATCCAAACAGACCAACCGTTCTTTTCAATGCAATGATTAATCCCATTGTTCCATTCACCATCAAAGGAACTATTTGGTATCAGGGCGAAAGTAATGCCGACAAAGCCTATCAATACAGAGAATTATTTCCATTGATGATCAAAGACTGGCGTAAACAATGGAACATCAATTTTCCTTTCTATTTTGTTCAATTGGCAAATTATACCAAAGTACTTGATAAGCCGGGTGAATCTGATTGGGCAGAACTGCGTGAAGCCCAGTTGCAAACGCTAAATCTCGAAAACACAGGTATGGTCGTTACCATCGACATCGGTGAAGCCAAAGACATTCATCCTAAAAACAAACAGGAAGTTGCCCGTCGTCTTTCTTTGATTGCCAGGGCAGATGCTTACGGCGAGGAAATACCATTTTCAGGCCCGTTATACAATTCATACGTAATAGAGGGAAATTCCATACGGATTAAATTTAATTATACAGATAAAGGTCTTAAAACAAAAGATGGCGAAACCTTGAAAGGATTTGCAATAGCCGGTCTCGATCATAAATTCCAATGGGCCGATGCCAGAATAGATGGCAATGATGTCATAGTTTCCTGCAAAGGAATAGAAGACCCTATCGCCGTGCGTTATGCCTGGGCAGAGAATCCGGTTTGTAACCTATGTAATGGAGCAGATTTACCCGCCTCTCCTTTCCGAACAGATGACTGGCAAGGTATAACCTTTGGTAAAAAATAATTTAAGCTATACTTTATAAAAAGACCTCTGTTGATTTCATCAACAGAGGTCTTTTTATAAAGTAGTTTTAATCATCAAACTATTTTTCAGTTTGCATGTATGATTCTAAACAAGAAGACTTAACAAAAAAAAAGCTACTAATTCAACATTGAATTAGTAGCTTTTAAAATCGTTCTGTAATTATTTACATGGCCTTAAAGCTCATATCCAGACTTTTAACAGAGTGAGTTAAAGCACCTACCGAAATAAAGTCAACCCCGCAATCGGCATAATCTTTCAGAGTTGCGAAAGTTATTCCACCCGACGATTCGGTTTCGTATTTACCACCAATAATTTCAACGGCTTTTCGGGTATTTTCGGGTGTAAAATTATCGAGCATGATTCTGTCCACCCCTCCTACTTCCATTACCTGAGCCAGTTCGTCGAAGTTACGCACTTCAATTTCAATTTTTAAATCTTTGCCTTTTTCTTTCAGATAGGCTTTGGCACGTAAAATGGCTTTATCAATACCGCCTGCAAAATCCACATGATTATCTTTCAACAGTATCATATCGTATAAACCGATACGGTGATTCACACCTCCGCCTAATTTCACAGCTGCCTTTTCGAGCGTTCTGAGTCCGGGTGTCGTCTTGCGGGTATCGAGTACGCGGGTTTTAGTGCCTTCGAGTGCTTTCACATATTCGCGTGTTCGTGTTGCTACTCCACTCATGCGTTGCATGATATTGAGCATCAAACGTTCGGTTTGCAAAAGCGACTGAACTTTTCCTTCCACTACGAAGGCTATATCGCCAACTTTAACCTCGGCACCATCGTGTATATATTCGGTCATCTTCAGTTCCGCATCGAAAGCATGAAAAATTTCACGGGCCACTTCTACTCCGGCTAACAAACCGTTTTCTTTGATAATTAATTGAGATTTTCCTTTTGCTGTAGCCGGAATACACGAAAGCGTGGTATGGTCACCATCGCCTATATCCTCGGCAAACCAGGCAGAAATAAGTTGTTTGTAATCGTTATTCATTGGAAGGTTCTATTCTGAGTTGTTGAATTACGGTTTGACTTCCCGTTTTACGGGTTAATACATACACACGATAAGTGCCGCCGGATGTTTTGAGCATACCGATAGCAAAACTGGCGGCTTCTTTATTCCCTTTATGAAGAAGTTGAAAGCTATTAACACGGTTATTCCGGAAAAATTCGGAGATTATGCCTGTAGCTTGTTGTTTACTAAATACATCATTTTTGTTTGCTATCACCAATTCTACATTGGCATTCAGGTAAGCAGAAAGCCGTCCGGCATCCCCTTCATTAAGTGCTGCAATAATTTCGGAAGAAACTTCTGAAGGTTGTGCAAATGCTGCTGGGATTCCCCAAATCAAGCAAATGCTAAGCAGAAATAGTCTTATTGTTTTCATATTCGTTGAGATTTTTTGAAAAAACATTTTTCATTCCAAATGATTTGTCGTTAAAAAATGCCATATTTGTATTGGATTAAAGAAACATACTGCAAATGTACATTATTTAATGTTACAGCCCAATTATTAAATGACTAATAATCTGCTACAAATAGCAAGCCAAAAATTAAATCAATGAAAATAACCCTGTTAACGGTTGGAAAAACAACCGATATACATCTGATTAAATTACAGGAAGAATACCAGAATCGTTTGAAGTTTTATCTCCCTTACGAATCTTTGGTTTTACCCGAATTAAAAAACACGAAAAACCTCTCGATAGCCGAACAGCAGGAAAAAGAGGCTGATTTAATACTGAAACAACTCGAAACGTCCGATGAAGTTATCTTGTTAGATGAAAAAGGAAAGCAGTACACTTCGGTTGGATTTTCAAAATTTATAGCTAAAAAGATGTTAGCTTCACACAAACGCATGGTTTTTGTAGTAGGTGGTCCCTATGGATTTTCAGAACGGATTTACAATCGTGCTAACGGAATGGTTTCACTCTCGTCCATGACATTCTCACATCAAATGATCCGCATCATTTTTGTGGAGCAACTTTATCGCGCCATGACCATCTTGAAAGGTGAACCCTATCATCACGAATAGTGATAAAGTAGCTGTATAAATTTAAAAACGAGGAAATGAGGAAAATATATTTAGTCTAAAATGCTTGTACTATTTTCATTTTTTTGCAATAATCTGTTTTAATCACGATTTTAATTCGTGAAATTAGTAATAATTAGAGTATTTCGTAATAATTAGAGTAATTCGTATTTTATGAAGATTAAAGGAATAAACCGCATTTTGCTATTGGCGTTGTTAATTTGCATCGCCGGTGGTACAGTGTGCGAATATTTTTATAGCATATCACCCAAAAAAGCCATTCAAACGGAGAAATTTGAAACCCAACTCTTTAAAAAAGAAACTCAGGCTGCCAAAACCCTGGATGAATTAAAACAAATACTCATTCACTATTCCGAAGACTCATTAATTTACTATCCTTTTACAAATAACGATATTTCATATTATGTTTTCGAAAAAAACGAGCTGGTTTTCTGGTCCGACAATCACCTCGACATAAGCAACATGGCCCTTCCGGACTCCACAGACTGGCATTATATTCAGCTACCCAATGCCCATTGTGTGAGCCGTATGCTTACGTACGAATCGACCAATATTCTGGCTTTGATTACCATTAAGAATAATTATCCCTACGAAAATGACCGGTTAATAAATAGTTTTGCTCGTGGTTTTGATTTGGATAAACGAATACAGATTGTAAATGGCAAAAATACCGACAAAAATGCCATTTTTTGTTCACACAAAAATTATTTATTTTCACTGACCGAACCCCAAACACCAATATTCAACGAAACCTGGGCTATCATTGGTTTGTTCGCTTTTTCACTGGCTTTTCTCATTTTCTTCTTTCTCTATGCTAGTGCTCCGGTTTTTTTCCATAAAAAAGCTATAAATTTGAAAACTTTTGTCGGATTGGCTTTAAGTGTGGGCATACTCATAGGACTGAGTTTGTTTTTCAACTTGCCGTCATTATTATTCTGGAACAAAATATTTACTCCTTTTCAATATGCAACTAATCCTTTTTTAGCTTCCATTTGCCACCTTACCATAGCAACAGGATATATATTATCCACCATCTACTTATTTTATTTTCATGTGGAAATAAATAAACTCAAAATCCCATTGGGTGGCTATCTCTTGCAAATCTGTTATTTATTATATTTTGGATTAGTTTACTATGTGTTGAGTGGACTCATATATAATTCCAGTACTCAATTAAGTATTCTTAATTTCAACGATTTTTCAGTTATTACTTTGTGGATTCATTTTTTAATTTTAATCTGGGGAATCGGGCTGGCTTTGCTTTTTATTAAAATCCATAGCTGGTTTAAGAAAAAAAACAGATTAAAACAAGCATTTATTTCCGATTGTATTCTTTCTGTACTATTGGCTCTGATTTACTACCTTTTTTCGCCCGAAGAAACTCTTCGGGTCAGTTTATCCTATACGGCACTTTGGTTAGTTCTTTATTTACCATTCATAGTTCCAAAACATAAAAATATCTACCGTTATGTTGCCTGGTGGGTACTTGTTTTCACAACTTTTTTGGTGTGGAATTCGATGATACTCAATCGGGATAAAAAATGTAACAAATATAAAATCCTTGCCCAAAACATTCTTATTAACGGAAATACCGAAAATGATCGCATGGCGGACATATTGCTCGAAGAACTGGAGATTCAAATTAAAAACGATCAAAAGATTGCTCAATTGGTTAGTAATACTGACTCTTTGGCGGTGGCTAACAAATATCTTAACGAAACTTATCTGCGAGGTTTTTGGAGCAAATACGATATGAGACTCAATGTGGCAGCTATTCATTCCGATTTGTATAACGAATATGAGAAGTTCATAAATGAAGTTGGAACACGGGTAAAAAAGACTCATTTCTACAGTGTACCCGCATCAGAAAACAACATGTCGTATATCGGAGTTTTTCAATCTAAACCTGCTGGACCCGATTCTTTGTCTTTCTTTATGGTATTTTATCCACGTCGTCACTTTAAAAGTTATAGTTTTCCGAATCTACTTATTTCTTCTTCACCCGATATTCAAACACAGCTTGATATTTCCTATGCCAAATATGAACATCGTACTTTAGTATACTCTTCCGGAACCATAGAATATCCGGCTAACTCTAACTGGATTCCCAAAAACGGTTCCGACTTCTTCTCGGTGGTACATGATAACCATATGCAATACGTTTATGCACCAGCTAAAAATACACGGATAGTAATTACCGAACAGCAAGCTGAAGATCAGACAGATTATTTACTCTATTTTATTTACACCTATCTGGCATATTTCTCTTTCTGTTGGTTAATTGTGTGGGGATTATCGTTAATTCAACAGAAAGGACGTTATAGGCTTGGTTTGACAGCCAAGTTTCAATATGCTTTTATGGCTCTTTTAATTCTGAGTTTTTTGGGGATATTTTATGTCTCGGTGAATTTTATTCGCAAGAAATACCAGATAGAACAAATAACCAACCTCGAAAGCAAAAAAAACTACATTCAGAAAGCATTGCAAGATATGTATTACTGGAATCAGGACTTGAATGCAGAAAATATGGCAGCCCTGAATTTTGACCTGCAAGATCTATCATACACATACCATACCGACATACACGTTTACAACAACCGTGGTGTGCTGGTAGGTAGCTCACAGCCAGTTATTTTCAATAAAAGTCTTATCAGCAACCGGATATCACCTACACCGTATTTCACAATGAATGCCAATATAAACCAATACGAACATATAGGGAAGTTGAACTACCTGACAGCCTATGCTGACTTCTACAACGGTGACTATTTGCAAATAGGCTATATTGCCGTTCCTCAATTTTTTAGTCAAAGTGAAATCAGGAGCGAGATCGAAGGATTCCTGGCTGTTATCATTCACATTTATCTGATTATTATTGTTCTGGCCATTTTATTGAGTTTAGTGATTGGCAAACAACTCTCTGCTCCACTCAACATGCTCGAAAACAAACTAAAAGAAATGCGTATAGGACGTAGGAACGAGAAAATCGAATACAGACTGAACGACGAAATAGGTCAACTGGTAGCACAATATAACCAAACTGTGGATGAATTGGAAAAAAGTGCCATGCTTCTGGCAAAATCCGAACGTCAGTCAGCCTGGAAATCGATGGCAAGGCAGGTTGCTCACGAAATCAACAATCCGCTCACTCCTATGAAACTAACCATACAACAACTACAGCGGACCAAGAAAATGGGCGACAAACGTTTCGATGATTATTTTGAAAAATCTACAGGCATGTTGATAGAACAAATTGATAATCTCTCGCGCATAGCCGGCACATTTTCCAATTTTGCACGTATGCCCGAAGCCAACTTCGACCGGGTAGATATTGCCGCACGCTTGTATTCTGTGGTACAATTATTTACCAACAACTACGAACAAGTTCATTTAAATTATCGGGGTGAAGAAAAGAACGTTTTTGTATATGCTGATTCCGAACAACTGGTACAAGTATTTAATAATTTGCTGAAAAATGCCATTCAGGCTATTCCCGCCTTACGTAGAGGAGTAATTCAAATAAATATAAATCAGTCTGACCAACAAGTTATTATCGAAATAAAAGACAACGGTACCGGCATTGCCGAGGAAGACAGGGATAAACTTTTTGTTCCTAATTTCACCACCAAAAACACCGGTATGGGACTGGGGCTTGCCATTGCAAAAAACATTATTGACCTGTCGGGAGGAACCATTTCATTCACATCCAAGCTCAATGTAGGAACAACCTTTACTATTGTTCTACCCAAAGGATAGTATACACATATAAAAAACCCATAAAAGTTGTCTATCAGCATCCTTTATGGGTTTGAATTGTATTATTTAACAAGCCTCATCAATTCGGGATTTTCAACAATAAATTTAGTGGTAGTACTGTATCCATGTTGATAAATGGATTGATAAGCATCAAAACTAAACTCATGATATTCAGTAATCGCAGTAGGTTCAATGACAAACCTGCATAAGTCACGCCCTTGCACAGAGTTTTGATGCTGCATAGCACGTATGGAAGAAGCCAATGTTTCAATCATTTTGTTTAATTCCGCCGGCACCAGATGAGGTATCACATCCACACCAATAATCGTTTGACAGTCTTCTTCGATGCCCTGAGCAGGCATATTATTTAGCAATCCACCATCTACAAAATATTCATCTTCATTTTTGATGGCTTCAAAAATACCAGGTGTACTTGCCGATGCTGCCACCCACTTATCCAGGTCATTACCCGAATCCATAATTTGCCATTCAGCTTTATTTAAATTTACAACACAAATATGCATCTTCTTTTTTAATTGTTCAAAACTATTATGAGGAATTAATTCGCGAATCAGAGCACGTAAATTGCTGTGATTCGACAAACCCAATTTTAAAAATGCGGGTTGAAAGTTCATCAGTTTAGTGATTTTATAAAACTTTTCCTCTTTAATAAACTTCAACATTTCAGCCGGAGAATACCCTGCCGCATATATGGTTCCAATGATAGCGCCCATGCTGGAACCAACTATATGTTGAGGAAAAATGCCGTGATCTTCCAACGACTGTAAAACGCCTATATGAGCAAAGCCCAGGGCGCCTCCACCACTTAAACAGATTCCCAATGCATTGTTGCGGGACGAAAAGAAAAATAAATCTTTAATCATTTTCATGGTATGTATCTTTTAATTGGTTGAATACTGAGTAAAGGGTCAATGTTTTTGTTAATGGAAATAAAACTTTCCGAATATATTCCAAAGAAAGAATAAAATGACCTATTTTTGTGACTTATATAATTTAGAATATAACTTTCTGTTTTCTCTTCAGGCTTTATCAAATATAAATTTTACTACTCAAAAGTAATCTTTTTTATGGATAAATTAGTACTGAAATAAATTAGTATTCCTGCAAACAGAAAAAAAAAACTATTCAAAAACATAAAACACTTTATTATGAAACGTTTCACTCTCCTTTTTGTTTTAACGTTAGTTCTACAATTTTCATTTGCTAACCTGCTTTACGATATCACCGATGGTAAATTTAAAGTAAAAACAGTAGAAATGCCAAGATCCATGGCTGATGGCGAACATTATACACTAATGGTTAATGATAAAGCCGTGGTTAAATACAGCTACAAAACCGGTGCAACAACCGATACGATTTTTAGCATCTCTCGACTGAAGAATTCACCATTTAAACAGATATCTGGCTACGAGTTCAGTCCCAATGAATCTAAATTACTGGTCTACACCAATGTCGAAAAACGCTATCGACGCACTTTCACCGCCAATTATTATGTTTACGATATTAAACGGAATGAAATAGAAGCCCTTTCGGAAAACGGACCTCAGGAAGTACCGCTTTTTTCGCCAGATAGCCGGTATATAGCATTTGCCCGCGTCAACAATTTATTTCTTAAAAAACTTGATTTTAAAACCGAAACACCCATCACCAAAGATGGCCAGATAGGAAATATTATAAATGGTACACCCGACTGGGTATACGAAGAGGAGTTTAAAGCAACGCGCTATTTCGAGTGGAGCCCCGACAGTAAATTGCTTGCTTTCGTCAAATTCAACGAAACGGATATTCCTCAATTTTCTTTTACCCTTTACGAAGACAAACATGCAGAGAAAAAAGATGAGTTGGCTCTATATCCTTCCATTGTAAAATTCAAATATCCAAAGGCCGGTGAAAAAAACTCCAAAGTCAGTGTCTGCGTGTTCGAAGAATTTTCCAAGTCTACTAAAACTGTCAATCTGGGCGACGAAAGCAATGATTTCTATATCCCACGCATCCGTTGGACCAATTCGGTCGATCAACTGGCTATTTTCAAATTAAACCGGAACCAAAACCGCCTGGATATGTTGCTGGCCAATGGAAAATCCACACTCTCAAAACTGGTGTTACGTCAGGATGACAAATATTATGTCGATTTTGAAAACATAGATTTCATCCACTTTTTCTCCGATAATCAATACTTTATTGGCGTCAGCGAAAAAGATGGCTACAAACATGTATATCTATATCGTATTAACGGAAGTGTAGTAAAACAGCTAACCAAAGGAAATTGGGATGTAACCGATGTGTATGGTTTCGACGAAAAGAAACAAGTGCTCTACTACCAATCAGCAGAGATTTCACCCATGCAACGCGATGTGTATGCCATGGATGCCAAAGGCAAAAAGACCAGGCTCACCGATGGAAATGGAACGCACAACGGAAGTTTCAACAGTACTTTAACCAGCTTTGTCGATAATGCTTCGAGCCTCGAAACACCAAATACATTAACCCTGAGAAGCAATAATGGTACTTCCATTCGGAAAATAGAGGACAATGCTTCACTGGCTGCTGAATTTAAAGCACTAAATCTACCCAAAAAAGAATTTTTCAACTTTACTACTTCCGAAAACGTAAAACTTAACGGCTGGATATTAAAACCCGCTAACTTCGATGCTAATAAAAAATACCCGGTTTTGATGGTACAGTACAGCGGTCCATATTCTCAAGATGTACTTGATAAATGGGAAATTGGCTGGGAATATTACCTGGCTACTCAAAACTACGTTGTAGCATGCGTGGATGGACGTGGTACCGGAGCACGAGGCGTAGAATTTGGTAAATGTACCTACCAACAACTGGGAATTCTGGAAACTAAAGATCAGATAGAAGCTGCCAAATACATGGGAAAACAAACCTACATCGACAAAGACCGGATCGGCATATGGGGATGGAGTTACGGTGGGTTTACTACACTCATGGCCATGAGTAGCGGAGAAAAGGTCTATAAAGCCGGGATAGCAGTCGCTCCTGTCACCGATTGGCATTTTTACAACACGGCATATACCGAACGATTTATGCGCCGTCCACAGGAAAACTTCAAAGGCTACGAACTTGCATCGCCTTTGCTCCGTGCCGAAAAACTGCAGGGAAGCCTGCTTTTAGTTCATGGAACTGCCGATGATAATGTTCACATGCAAAACACCATAGTGTATATCGACCGTTTAGTAGCCGCCGACAAACAATTCGAGATGCAATTATACACTGACAAAAATCACAGTATTTTGGGTAAACAAACCCGTCGACACCTGTATACGCGCATGAGTGAATTTTTGTTTAAGAATCTATAAACTGCTAGTTTAATATATAATTTTTTCGCTATACCGATTGGAAACATGTTTTAAAACAGTATTTGAGTCATTTTAAATATTAAAAATACCTATACTTCAGGTGTAAATTTGATTAACTTTGTGGGTCAAATTTAGAAAACAAAAAAGAACTTAAATTATCAATTAAACTATTTTTTATGAACACAGAAAAGAAGAATTATGCATTGCCAATTGCAATGATGTTTGCATTATTTTTTATGATTTCCTTTGTAACCGGGCTTCCAAGTCCAATGGGAGTAATTGTGGCAAAACAATTTGGAGCAACAAACTTCGAGTCACAGTTAGGATTTCTTGCAAACTTTTTAGCATACGCCTTTATGGGCATTCCTGCCGGGATAATGCTAAAAAAATTCGGATATAAAAAGACTGCTCTGGCAGCTGTTTTTGTTGGTTTCGTTGGCGTAGGAATCCAGTACCTTTCAGGTGTATTTGGAAGTTTTACCGTTTATTTATCAGGTGCATTCATTGCAGGATTTTCAATGTGTATGCTCAACACCGTAGTAAATCCAATGCTTAATACTCTTGGAGGAGGTGGTAACTCAGGTAATAAACTATTACAATTCGGGGGTTCCATCAATTCTATAGGTGCAACAATTACCCCTGTGTTGGTAGGTTTCTTGATGGGAGCTGCTTCGGGTCGTACCATTGAAAAAGCAAATCCTGCTCTTTTCCTGGCTTTAGGTATTTTTGCTCTGGCTTTCATCGTATTATTCTTTGTTGATATCCCTGAACCTCATATGGAATCCGCATTAGATAGAAAAACCAAACACGATCACAGTCCTCTTTCATTCCGTCACTTCGTTTTAGGAGCAGTTGCTATCTTTATTTATGTGGGAATTGAAATTGGAATACCAAGTACAGCCAACCTGTTTATGACTGCCTCTTCAACTTCCGGTACTCATTTAGGATTAGGTATGGATGCAACTACTGCAGGATTCGTTGTTGGTATGTATTGGTTATTAATGTTGGTCGGTCGATTAACTGGCGCTTCAGTAGGTTCTAAAGTTTCAAGTAAAACAATGATGACTGTTGTTTCAACACTGGGTCTTATATTTATTACATTGGCCATTTTCAGCCCAATTTCTACAACTGTAAGTATGCCTTTATTTAAATCGAATCTTTCATTCGGTCTTACCCAAGTACCAATAAGTATTATGTTCCTTATTTTATGCGGATTGTGTACTTCAATTATGTGGGGAAGCATTTTCAACTTAGCTGTTGAAGGATTAGGAAAATATACTGCTTCTGCTGCCGGGATTTTCATGGTAATGGTTTGTGGTGGTGGAATTGTGCCACTTATTCAAGGGTTTGTATCCGATAAAGTTGGATACCTTGGAAGTTATTGGGTTATGTTTGCCTGTTTAGTTTATATGCTTTTCTATGCCTTAGTTGGTTGTAAAAATGTAAACAAAGATATTCCCGTAGAATAATTAAAATCTTTAAAACGAAACGAATATGAACATGGAAAAACCTTATGTTATAGGCATGGATATGGGTGGCACAAATACCGTTTTTGGTATCGTGGATGCACGTGGAAATGTCATTGCAAAAAGTGCTGTTAAAACAGGCACAAACACCGATGTCAATCAGTATGTAGATAGCATCTACGTGGAATTGATGAAGATGATAAATGCAGATGGTGGAATTGATAAAATAAAAGGAATAGGAGTTGGTGCTCCCAACGGAAATTATTATACCGGGAATATTGAATACGCCCCTAACCTTCCATGGAAAGGAGTAATTCCATTTGCAAATCTAATGTCCGAAAAATTTGGCATTCCTACAGCTTTAACTAATGATGCGAATGCAGCTGCAGTAGGTGAATTAACCTACGGTGCCGCCCGCGGAATGAAAAACTTTATCATGATAACCCTGGGAACAGGAGTTGGAAGCGGTATTGTAATCGACGGTAAAGTTGTATACGGTCACGATGGTTTCGCCGGTGAATTGGGTCACGTCAACGTGATGCGCAACAATGGCAGACTTTGTGGCTGCGGACGTTCGGGTTGCCTGGAAGCTTACGCTTCTGCTACAGGAGTAGCACGTTCAGCCCGTGAGATACTTGAAACAAGCACAAAGGACAGTCTACTACGCAACATCCCCAGCGAAAGCATTACATCGAAAGATGTTTACGAAGCCGCTATTCAAGGTGATGAAGTAGCCATAGAAATCTTCAATTTTACCGGAAAAATTTTAGGTGAAGCATTTGCCGATTTTATCGCATTCAGTGCACCAGAGGCTATCATTCTTTTCGGAGGCTTAGCAAAAGCGGGAGATTTAATCATGAATCCCATTATCGAAAATATGGAAAAAAATCTGCTGAATATCTGGAAAGGAAAAGTAAAAGTCTTATTTTCCCAACTGAAAGAATCAGATGCTGCCGTATTAGGAGCCAGTGCTCTGGCATGGGAAATTTAAATAATTGACAATTTCAATATTTACTATTGACAATTTCATAAAAAAAAAACCATTGAATTAAAGTTCAATGGTTTTTTTTATATCTATACTTTTCCTTTTTTAAATTACATAACATTTAGGATGCAAAACAAATCAGTCAGTTATATAAAATATTTTTTATTGGGGCTGACCTAAACATGAAAAACCGATATAAAAAAAAACCGCAGAACATAAGTTCAGCGGTTTTTTTTTTAATATCAATATATTTCTGTTTCAATAAAAAGGGAACAGAAAGTAAATTTTATTCTTAAGCGTTTTTAGCTTTTTGAACAATAGCTACAAAAGCTTCCGGATGATTCATGGCTAAATCGGCCAATACTTTGCGATTCATTTCGATACCTGCTTTGTGTAAAGCACCCATCAATTTTGAATACGACATACCTTCCAAACGGGCAGCAGCGTTAATACGTTGAATCCACAATCCGCGGAATGTACGTTTTTTATTTTTACGGTCGCGATAAGCATATTGCAACCCTTTCTCCCAGGTATTTTTGGCTACTGTCCACACATTGCGGCGACCACCAAAATAACCTCTGGTGAGGCTTAAAATTCTTTTTCTTCTTTTACGTGAAGCAACGTGATTTACTGACCTTGGCATAATTGAATGATTTGTGAATGTTAGCGTCGCTTTTCAATGCGAACTTTGGGCTAAAGACATTCGGTTTTAGAATAAGAAAACGATATTAAAAAAAGTAGAATTTGACTTCTATCTCAAACAAAGCATTGCTTTAACATTGTTCATATCTGTCTTGTGTACAAGACCGATATGAGTCAAATTACGCTTTTGCTTTTTTGTTTTTTTGGTCAAAATGTGACTCTTAAAAGCATGTTTTCTTTTAATCTTTCCTGTTCCGGTAAGGGTGAACCTTTTTTTTGCACCGGAGATAGTTTTCATTTTTGGCATTATTTTATTTTTAAAATTGTGTTTTCAGATTTGGAATCTCTGCTTATTTCACTTTCTTGGGAGACATCATGATTATCATGCGCTTTCCTTCCAATTGTGGCAGTTGATCTACTTTGGCGTATTCTTCAAGATCAGTAGCAAAACGCAGAAGTAAAACCTCGCCTTGTTCCTTGAATAGAATCGAACGTCCTTTGAAAAATACATACGCCTTCACTTTACAACCTTCTTTCAGAAAGCCTTGTGCGTGTTTTAATTTGAAGTTATAATCGTGGTCATCAGTTTGCGGACCGAAACGAATTTCTTTCAAAACAACCTTGGCTGTTTTTGCTTTCGCATCTTTCTCTCGCTTTTTTATTTGGTACAAAAACTTTTGATAATCAACTATTCTACAAACCGGCGGAATACCATTTGGCGATATTTCAACCAAATCTAACTCGAGTTGATCTGCGATTCGTATGGCTTCTTCGTAAGAATATACCCCTTGTTCTACGTTCTCACCGACCAAACGAACTTCTTTTAACCCTTTAATCTTTTCGTTGATACGATTGGGTTGCTCTTTTATCCTCCCTCTTTGAGGTCTGATGGTTAATTGTTTAGCTATTGTTTGTTTCCTCCCTAATTTTGAAAGTGAATAATTTATTTGTTTGCTTTTTTGAGCCTGCAAATATAATACTTTTTTTTGGAATAGCCATTGGATTACTTAATCTTTTCTTACAAATTTAAAATGTTCTACTTCTTAAAATCTACACCAACTACTTGTTTTTGAGTCAACTCTTTCAAATAAACTTCCAACCTATCCATTCCCTTCCGGATATTTTCCAATGAATTGGCATACGAAAAGCGCACAAAGCCTTCACCACCAGTTCCAAAATCAATTCCCGGTGTAATTCCGACATGGGCTTTTTCGAGCACATCAAAGGCAAACCGATACGAATCGGAAGTAAACCGCCGTGCATCACAGAAAACATAAAAAGCTCCCTGGGGTTCGGTATGAATAACAAAACCCATTTGCTTTAACCGACTGATAATATACACGCGCCTTTCATTATATATAACACGCATCGCGTCAACATCGGGTTGTGCCTGGCGAAGAGCAGCAATACCGGCTTTCTGGGCAGTACTTGGAGCACAAATGAATAAATTTTGTTGTAATATTTGCAACGACCGCATATACTCTTTGGGAGCAATCAGGTAACCCAAACGCAAACCGGTCATAGCAAAACGTTTCGAAAATCCGTTTATAACAAAGGCCTTATCAGTGAACTCCAGAATGGACGCTGCCCTGCCTTCATAGACTAAACCATGGTATATTTCATCGGAAATAATGGGTATGTTAAGTGTCGCAAGATCTTTATAAACCTCGGCGCTGATAAGAGTACCGGTGGGATTCATGGGTGAATTGACAAAAAGTGCACGAGTTCGGTCAGTTATCTTTTTCCGGATTTCATCAACATCAAACTGGAAACCATTTTCAGCATGCAAGGGTACGCATACGGGCTCGGCATGACAAGCCAGAGCGAAATTGCGGTAACAGGGATAACCCGGATTTGACATGATCACCTCATCACCTACCTGGCAAAGCAGCATAAGCGCCATTAGAATAGCCGGCGACGATCCGGATGTAACCACTATGCATTCAGGATCTACAGTCACACCATATTCTGTGAGATAGAATTCGCTAATTGCCTGACGTAACAGTGGATCACCCAGCGAATGAGTATAATGGGTCACCCCATCCTTATGCGCTTCAATGGCTGCTTGGGTTATACATTCAGGCATATCGAAATCAGGTTCCCCCACTTCCAGGTGAATAACATCAATACCCTTACTTTGTAACTCGTTGGCTCGTTCCAGTACATCCATTACAATAAAGGATGTCATGCGATCTATAGTTTCATTCATAAATGGTCAAATCTTAAATTATCACACAAATGTACTGTTTTTGTTGCAGAAGCACGGCAGAAAAATTATTTTGCTTCCGGCAAAACATTATTCTGTAAAGTTTATGAGTTTAAAAAAAAATGGAATCTAATTTTATGGAGTAAATTATCAAGTAAAAAGTTGGGAATCTTCATATACTTAGTTGGAAATATATTTATAAATAAAATAGATCAGTTTACAAACCATATTTCTTCGACTATCTAAAATCCAATTTTTAAACACTAAACTATGAACTATAAACTATAAATTCCACCGTCAACAATTAATTTACCAGAGAGATAGTGCACGAACACAAAAATAGTACTACCTTTGTTCCACTTTTTTGAAAAAGAAAGTGTGATGGGAAATTAAGCGACTAATCACTTTAAAAATAAACGCTTAAATTTTGAGTAACACATAAATACAACCAAATGAAAACATTTGATTTAAAAGGAACAGTGAGAACTGACCTAGGAAAAAAAGCTACAAAAGCTGACAGAGTTTCTGAAAAAGTACCTTGCGTATTGTACGGTGGAGGTGAAAACATTCACTTCACAACTACAATTAGCGACATCCGCAAATTGATCTATACACCTGAAGTTTTTATCGTTGATTTAAACATCGATGGTAAAAAATCAAAATCTATCGTGAAAGCGTTACAATTTCACCCGGTATCAGACAAAGTTTTACACATCGACTTTCTTGCAGTAAGCAAAGATAAACCTGTTGTTGTTGAACTTCCAATTAAACTCGAAGGATTAGCCGAAGGTGTTAAAGCCGGTGGTAAATTAAGTCTTGAAATGCGCAAACTGAAAGTAAAAGGTTTGTACACAGAAATTCCTGAAAACATCGTTATCGACGTTACATCTTTAGGTTTGGGTAAATCTATTCAGGTTGCCAAAGTATCTGTAGCAAAATTAGAAATTTTGAACAACAAAAATTCGGTTGTTGCACAGGTTAAATTAACCAGAGCTGCCCGTGGTGCTGCTGCTGCTGCCGGTACTCCTGCTGCTGCAACTCCTGCTAAATAATTACAAATCACATAACTTGTCCCTGACATGCAGGGACAAGAAATGTGATATTGATGCAAAAACAATTATTACACAATGAAATACTTAATTGTCGGATTGGGCAATATTGGTACCGAGTACCAGGATTCCCGCCACAACATAGGTTTTACTATATTGGACGCTTTTGCTAAGGCGTCCAATGTTTTTTTTACCGAAAACCGCTACGGATCAACCTGTGAAGTCAAACTAAAAGGACGCACCATTATTCTACTCAAACCGTCCACATTTATGAACCTGAGTGGAAATGCCGTTCGCTACTGGATGAACAAAGAAAAAATTGAAATCGAGAACATGTTAATTGTGGTCGATGATATAGCTTTACCATTCGGTGCCTTACGACTGAAACCAAAAGGTTCAGATGCAGGACACAACGGGTTAAAAAACATTCAGGAAATACTGGGACATAACGAATACTCACGCTTGCGATTTGGCATAGGCAGCGATTATACCCGCGGGAAACAAATTGACTATGTATTGGGAAAATGGACTCCATTGCAATGGGCAGCCATACCCGAACGTGCTGAACGCGCGGCCGAAATCATCAAAAGTTTCTGCCTGGCAGGTATGCAAACGACCATGAATGAGTTTAATAACAAATAAAGCATGAAAACCGAAGTACGTATCGATAAGTGGTTGTGGGCCGTACGTTTGTTTAAAACACGTACGCTGGCGTCCGAAGCATGCAAGAAGGGAAAAGTCATAGTACGAAATGTACAGGTAAAACCTTCACGAAATGTCAAAATTGGCGATGTGGTAAGCATCAAGCGCAATCCCATACTATTTTCATTTGAAGTATTGGCACTTTCCGAAAACCGAATGAATGCCAAGCTAGTGGCCGGTTTCATGAAAAACGTCACAACACCCGATCAACTTGAACTTATAGAGATGGCCAAACTTATTGGAAATACCGGACGTGACCAGGGAGCCGGACGACCCACCAAGAAAGATCGCCGCGATTTAGCTGAATTCACTGACCCTGACTCTATAGACGAAGAAGATGAATGGAATTTCTGAATTGGTTAATTGGTTGATTGGCACTTGGTTTTTCAATTGTAAATAGTAAATGAATAAATAGTAAATAGTCTTATGTTCATAGCCCGCAAACTTAAAAAAGAAAATATCTGCGAATACTTGCTCTATATGTGGCAAGTAGAGGATTTGATACGTGCTTTCGGCCTCGATCTGGAAGCCATAAACAAGCGAATTATTGTTCCCTACCCGCTCGATGATGCTGAACGCAAGAGTCTGTACGAGTGGTACGAAAGTCTTATTGAAATGATGCGCATGGAAAATGTTCAAGAGAACGGACATTTGCAATTGAATAAAAACATCATCATTGAACTGGACGAACTGCATACACTTTTACTCCGCTCTGGCAAAGATGCTGGTTATCCCGCCAAGTTCTATCATGTACTGCCTTTCATTGCACAACTCAGAAGTCAGCAAGCCGACACACAACAGAGCGATGTGGAACTGTGTTTCAATTTTCAGTACGGAATCATGCTGTTACGCATGAAAAAAACCGAAATCACCCCCGAAACACTTCAGGCACAAACAGAAATCAGCAAATTCATGGTATTATTAGCTAAAAACTACCAACTTTACAAAGCCGGAGAATTAGATCTGGCAGACTAAAAATAGTTTCAGAAAGCAGGGTTACGATTGCCAATCTATAAACGTCAGTGAATAACCCATTTAAAAATATAATTATAGATAATATTTAACAAAACGCGTTTATCATTCTGATCTTCCAAAAATTTATACTAATTTTGACCCGTATTTTTCTTTTTCGTATATCATCTGCCATTACACTTCATCTAATTGAATAAACTGGCATCATAGTCTTCGCAGGAAGACTCACGGGGAAATTAAACATTCCCTGCTTTACAAGATAAACGTTGAAAACATTTTTATAAATAAAAATAAAACACATACTTATGAAAGGTATCATTCTTGCCGGTGGCTCCGGAACGCGCTTGTATCCCATCACCAAAAGTATTTCTAAACAAATCATTCCGGTTTATGACAAACCCATGATTTACTATCCTTTGTCGGTATTGATGCTGGCAGGAATTCGTGAAGTTCTTATTATTTCGACCCCACAGGACATCCATCTTTACGAAAATTTATTGGGTAATGGCGACGATTTAGGCATCAAGCTGGTTTACGCCATTCAACCTTCACCCGACGGATTGGCGCAGGCTTTCATTATCGGTGAAGAATTTATCGGAAATGATAATGTATGCCTGGTTCTGGGCGATAATATCTACTACGGGTTTGACTTTTCACGCACTTTACGTGAAGCTGCTAACTTGCAGGATGGTGCATTGGTATTTGGTTATTATGTAAATGACCCTGAACGTTATGGAGTAGCTGAATTCGATAATAACGGAAAAGTACTTAGCCTCGAAGAAAAACCAGCTCACCCAAAATCGAATTATGCAGTTACAGGATTGTATTTCTACAGCAATGATGTGGTGGCAAAAGCTAAAAGTCTGAAACCATCAGTCCGCGGCGAACTGGAGATTACCGACCTGAACCGACTGTATCTGGAAGAAGAACGCCTTAACCTGAAAATGATGGGACGTGGTATGGCCTGGCTCGATACAGGCACTCATGACAGCCTGCTCGAAGCATCTAACTTCATTGCTACCATCGAAAACCGGCAGGGTTTGAAAGTGGCTTGCCTCGAAGAAATTGCCTTTCGTTACGGATATATCAATCGCGAGAAATTGCTGCTTTTGGCCGAACCACTCAAAAAGAGTCATTACGGCGAATACCTGGTCAAAATCGCTAATGAAAAGCAAGCTCAAATATCTTTAGATTAAGCACTCGAAAAATTAAGAATGTGCATACTGAGCTTCAAACAGCTCAAAAACACATAAATAAGAAACTTTTTAAAATCAAAAACTAACGAATCGCATCAATTCGTTTAATTCGTATTAATTCGTGTAATTCGTTTTTCATTCGTATTAATTCGTATAAATTCGTATTTCAACAATGGAAATTATAAAAACTCCCATTTCCGGTTTAATCATTATAAAACCCCGTGTATTTGAAGATGCACGTGGTTTTTTCTGTGAAACATACAACGAGAAAGCATTTAGCCAGGCAGGCATAGATCTGCATTTTTGCCAGGACAATCAATCAAAATCATCATACGGTGTAGTACGAGGTTTGCACTACCAACTGAGTCCTCAAAGCCAGTCGAAACTGGTTTCAGCAGTTCAGGGAGCTGTTTGGGATGTGGCAGTTGATTTGCGTGCCTCCTCTCCTACTTTCGGTCAATGGTTCGGTGTGGAACTTTCGGAAGATAATCATTTGCAATTTCTAATCCCTCAGGGTTTTGCACACGGCTTTTCGGTGCTCACTGAAACGGCTTTGTTTGCCTATAAATGTGACAACCTATACAGCCCCACTCACGAACGCGGCCTGGCTTATAACGACCCTGCATTGGCTATCGACTGGAAAATTCCTGCCGACAAAGCACTTATTTCTGAAAAAGATACCAAACACCCACTGCTGAAAGATGCAGATATGAATTTCAAATAAAAAAAAAAGATTTTTACAGATTTATGATAGATTTTCACAGATCTTGCATCACTATATCAGAATCGTACTTTTACGATTGATACTTTAAAAATCAGTACAACAAACAATTATCAGTTTATGCAAACAATATTAATCACTGGCAGCCACGGACAACTTGGCAATGAAATGCAACAGGCTGCCATTCGTTTTCCTGCTTTTCAATACATTTACACCGATGTGGAAGAACTCGACATCTGTGATAAAAAAGCCATCAACGCCTTTGTAAAAGCAAATAAAGTAAACATCATAGTGAACTGCGCTGCCTATACGGCGGTGGATAAAGCAGAAGACGATGCCGATTTATGCTATAAAATAAACCGTGATGCTGTGCGCAATATTGGAGAAGTAGCACAAGAAAACAAGCTGAAAGTTGTGCATATTTCTACCGATTATGTTTTCGATGGCACCAATCACTTACCCTATACAGAGGATATGCCCGTTTGTCCGGCCACCGTGTACGGAAAATCGAAACTGGAAGCCGAACAAGCCTTGTTGGAATGCTGCCATCAGGCGGTAATACTTCGTACTTCGTGGTTGTATTCTTCATTCGGAAATAATTTTGTAAAAACAATGATGAAACTGGGTTCCGAAAGAGATTCACTTAACGTCATTTTCGACCAGATAGGCACACCGACTTATGCTGCCGACCTGGCCGATACCATCCTCCATATTCTTAGCCACGAAACTTTCGTTCCTGGCATTTATCATTTTTCTGACGAAGGCGTATGCAGTTGGTATGACTTTACCAAAACCATCCACCGTGTAGCCGGAATTACTTGCGATGTACGCCCCATTGAAACGAAGGATTATCCGGCCCGTACACCACGTCCACATTACAGTGTGTTGAATAAAGCCAAAATCAAAGCTACATATAGCATTCTCATCCCTCATTGGGAAGAAAGCCTGGAGAAATGTATCGCCTTGCTTAAACTTAAATCTTAAAATTATAAAAATTCAGGCTAACTAAAAAGGATCAAACAATACTTAAACGCGAATCGATTATATCGGTTCGCGTTTTTTTATATGTTGAACATTGGCTTGGTGATTACTGTTTAGTATCTCGGAATCCAGCAACCTCAGTCCGACAAGGAAGTGCTCAGGGGAAGAAACAGAAATATGTCCGTAGGAATATGTCCGATAATAATACAGAAAAATCAACATTGCAATTAGTATTGGTGTCTTTTTAATCACTTTTAGAGATATACAGTAACATTTTTATTCTTTTATATCTCAATTCCGAATCATTTGCGCGTATAATTGAAATAAAAAAGTATTTTTGCATAATAATTCCGAGTTTAGTATTAAAATAATACTTTTAGAAAAAAGCTTACATCAATTATCACAGTATTAAAAAAACAAATCTATATTTAAATTATGGCCAGAATCATTCTTTTGTTATTTATACACGTCCTCGGAGATTATGTTTTACAGTGGAAAAAACTGAGTAATGAAAAATCTTCCGATTTATTAAAACTTCTTTTACATGTGGGTATCTATACGGCTGTGCTCGTCGTTTTAAGCCCTTTCGCTCTTGGGTTAAGCATTACGCAAGGATTAGTTTTTAGTCTGTTCAACGGTGTTACACATTTAATTATCGATTTTATCGCCGGCAAACTAAAAATCCAATATGCTAAAAAAAATGATACAGCATATTATGCTACCATCGCCACCGATTTTATCTTACACATTTCCATACTCATTGGCAGCTATATTTATTTGTACCCCGAAGCATTTAATTCTATTTCCGGATAAATGGTAAAGGCCACACACAAAGCAGAACCTGAGTAGTTTTTAAACAAAACGCGAATCGAGAGCATCGATTCGCGTTTTGTTGCGTTTAACCTAAGTTATATAAACACTTATTACTTAAATCAAGATATTACACTAAATATTATGGTGATGTCTGTTTTTATTCCATCTATTAAGCACTATTCCTGCACAATCTTTTCTTTTTTCATACTGGCGTATTCAAAAACGCAGACAGACATCAACAGCAAAAGAAAATAATAAGCAAAATCTTCCACCGGAATGCTGTACAGGCGAAGTTGACTGATATGTTCACTGTTATATTCCACCACCGGCATGGAAGTAAGCACGCCGTTTACAATAAGCATAGGAAAAAAGGTAATCACATAGGTCAGGAAAAAATGCGTCAGATGTCTTTTAAATTCATTGATACTAAGTGCTATCCAAATAAAGACAGCATTAAACAGCAAATTAAAGGAAGTATACCATCTGCCAAAATGGAAAATCGCCAAAATGACGAAGACAACGGATAGCCCGTAAAACAAATACTTCAGCGACCGATTAAAATCAAGTACGGGGAAATAGGCTTTCAATACTTCGTAAACAAATATACCGCAATAGGGAATCACGTAAAAGAACAGCCATTCCTCGATGGGTAACCCCAGAAAACGAACGCCAACAGTAAATTCATCGTTGAACCACCAAACGTTGTGACTTGTGAAAAACACATCCCAGGGAATAAAAAAAAGGATAGGAATAAGTATGGCCAGGGCTAATTGAGGCCATTTCTTATAAAAACCTACCTTTTTGTCGAAACTAAACAGAAACGGGAAAAATAAACTTCCGCATAAAAGCGCTATATAGATAGAGTGTTCATTAAACATAAGCTAACTTAATAATGATGTATCGTGGAAAAGCGGTAAAGTAACAAAATAAATGTTCCCTGCTACTATATTTAAGAATATCAACATATATCAAAACATTATTGTTCATATATTTGGATACATAACTTAATATATTTACATTTGGCAAATTGTTTGTAAATTCAATTTATACATTGATTCATAATTATCAGCGAATTATTAATTCAACTTGTAAATCAACAAATCATGGGCGTTCTGATTGCTTTCACCATAATTATCAGCTGGCTTAGTCATTTAATTTACATCTTATTGTATCAACCGGTCGATTTAGGGAATGGTTGGTTAGTGATACATATCCTGATACAAACCTGGTTATTTACCGGTCTGTTTATCACCGCCCACGATGCTATGCACGGATCGGTGAGTAAAAATAAAAGACTGAATGATTCTATCGGTTTTTTGTGTGCATTCTTTTTTGCCGGTTTATTTTATGGCAGGCTAAACGAAAAGCACAAACTTCATCACCTCCATCCGGGTACCCGACGTGACCCCGATTATAAAACCGGAAACCAACAATTTTTCGTCTGGTGGTATTCATTTATGAAACAATATGTAAGCATCTGGCAGTTGATAGTCATGGCACTACTTTTCAACATATTACTGATAGGATTCAATGAAATGCAACTTATCGTTCTTTGGATCATCCCATCCGTTTTAGCTACTTTTCAGTTGTTCTTCTTCGGCACTTTTCAGCCGCATCATTTACCTCACACCCCCGCAATGCACCCCCACAATGCACGTTCTCAAAAGCGGAATCACCTGTATGCCATGATAACCTGCTATTTTTTCGGCTATCATTTCGAACATCACGCTTCACCCAAAACTCCCTGGTGGAAACTCTATCAGATTAAATTCTGAAAATGAGCCTTAATGCAAAAGTCTTTCAATTGGAAACCGTCACTTTTTGCCAGTTTTTCATTTCAAGCCATAAAGCAGAATTTAGTTGCCCTCGTTCACTGTCTGTTTTTTCATCCTTTTATCTTATCTATTAACGAAGTACACTAAAATCACTGAAAGGAAATCTTGTTGCTTTCCGCTTCAAAATCTATCAATTGATTCGATGTGTTATTATAAATTTCTTTTGCCTCGTCCTGCATTTCTGAAAAAAAATCGTTACTTTTGCATTTTACTCTATCATTCAACACAAAATGGAATATACAACCTTACAAGGAAAATTAATTATGCCCGAATACGGGCGAAATATACAGCAATTAGTAGCCTATGCCATGACCATTGAGGATCGTGAAGAGCGTACCCGTTGCGTGAAAACGATTATCAACATCATGGGAAATCTCTTTCCCTACCTGCGCGACGTAAATGATTTCAAACATAAACTCTGGGATCACCTGGCTATCATGTCCGATTTTAAACTGGACATCGATTTCCCTTACGAAGTTTTACTCCCCGAAAACCTGTATACACGCCCGGAACCTATTCCCTATAAAAAATCACGTATCCGTTACCAACATTACGGCCGGACACTGGAAGAAATGATAGAAAAGGTTGCAAACTATCCTGATGGTGAAGAAAAAACTGAATTGATCAGACTCATTGCCAACCAAATGAAAAAATGTTTCCTTACCTGGAACAAAGAATTGGTCGACGACCGCAAAATATTCGACGACCTGCGCGAAATGTCCAAAGGCAGACTCGATATTTCGGAAGACTTCTTGAAATTGGTTGAATCGAGAGATGTATTGCACAACAAAAAGAACAAACCAAAGAAGAAAATATAATTCAGTAGTTCTAAAAAATTAAAAGAGTCCAGAAGTCCTGATAGCTATCGGGATAGGGGTCATCAAATTTTTTTTTTAAAATAAAACCCATGACATCTTTTCAAATAGAAGGCGGCCGTCGACTTTCAGGCTCTATCACACCACAAGGAGCTAAAAATGAAGCGCTACAGGTTATCTGTGCCGTATTGCTGACTCCCGAAACTATTACCATTAGCAATATTCCAAATATATTAGACGTCAACAACCTGATTAGTTTACTTGGTGACATGGGCGTGGAAATAAAGCGTCTAAATGCCGACACCTATACTTTCAAAGCCGGGAACATAAATTTAGACTACCTGGAAACAGCTGATTTTTACCGGAAAAGCTCTTCGCTTCGTGGTTCGGTGATGATAGTGGGTCCTTTGGTAGCCCGATACGGCAAAGCCATTATACCCAAACCGGGTGGCGATAAAATCGGCCGACGCAGACTGGATACGCACTTTATCGGCATTCAAAAACTGGGAGCCGATTTCCATTACGATCCCGATACCAAACGCTACGAAATAGAAGCCAAAAAACTAACCGGTTGTTACATGTTGCTCGACGAAGCATCGGTTACCGGTACGGCAAATATACTGATGGCTGCAGTGCTGGCCGAAGGTACTACAACCATTTACAACGCCGCCTGTGAACCATACCTGCAGCAACTCTGCCGCATGTTGAATACTATGGGCGCCAGGATAACCGGTGTCAGTTCTAACCTGCTCACCATCGAAGGAGTAAAAACACTTCACGGTTGTAATCACCGCATCCTGCCCGATATGATAGAGGTAGGCAGCTTTATTGGCATGGCGGCTATGACAGCTTCCGAGATTACCATCAAGGACGTTGCTTACGACGAACTCGGCATCATCCCCGACAGCTTCCGACGTCTGGGCATACAACTGGAACAACGCGGCGATGACATCTTCGTTCCGCAACAAGACACATATACCATCGAATCGTTTATCGACGGCTCCATCCTAACCATTGCCGATGCACCCTGGCCGGGACTTACACCCGACCTGCTCAGCGTGTTCCTGGTAGTTGCTGCCAAAGCTAAAGGAAGCGTACTGATACACCAAAAGATGTTCGAGAGTCGCTTATTCTTCGTTGACAAACTCATCGATATGGGTGCCCAGATCATACTTTGCGATCCGCACCGCGCTACTGTTATCGGGCAGGGAAATCAACTGCATTTGCGTGCTTCAACCATGAGTTCACCGGACATTCGAGCCGGAATAGCCTTACTCATTGCCGCCATGTCGGCCGAAGGTACCAGCGTGATTCACAATATCGATCAGATAGACCGTGGATACCAGGACATCGACGGGCGTTTAAATGCTTTGGGTGCAAATATTAAGAGAATATAACCCCAACCCCCCAAAAAGGGATTTGAGCAGTAAGGGTATATCGAACTTTTGTAAATTTAATTTGTTTATTAAATTAAATCTTATACACTTCATACTTAAATTCTTTAAGCGAAATTTAGGGGTCAAATTTAAAGGAGGAATACATCATGCTAAACAAAAAAATTGCTGACCTGTTGAACAGTCAAATCAACAAAGAGTTTTATTCGTCTTATTTGTATCTGGACATGTCGAATTACTATTACGACATAAATCTGAACGGTTTCGGAAACTGGTTTGCCATACAGGCTCAGGAAGAATACGCCCATGCCATGTTGTTTCAGAAATACATGTTAAACAACAGCGAAAAAGTGGTATTAAATACCATTGCTGCCCCTGGACAAAAATTCACCGAGTTCAAACAACCCCTGGAAGCAACCTTAGCACACGAAATGATCATTACCGCTTCCATCAACGACATCTATGCCGAAGCATATGCGCTGAAAGACTTCAAAACCATGCAATTTCTCGATTGGTTTGTAAAAGAACAGGGCGAGGAAGAAAAAAATTCCGAAGATCTTATTAAACGTTACGATTTGTTCGGTACCGATGCACGGGGATTATACCTGCTGGATGTAGAACTGGCCGCACGTGTTTATAATGCGCCTTCCCTGGTAATTTAAGCATCAAATTAGTTATCAGCAAAAAAAAAACACTACTATGCCTGTTTCAATACTAAAAAAAAAACGTTCCTGAATTATCCGGGAACGTTTTTTCTGCTCTCACCTGCTCCATATGCAGGAACAGAAAACACCTTTAAAATAATCTCCCGGAAAATCGAACAAAAATGATACTTCTTGAACTTAATTTAGAAAAAATCAGTCGCATAGCTGAACAGAAAGAGAAAGAAAATTTAGACTTTCGCTTTTTTTTGAAGGGACAGGACCCCGAAAAGATAGACAAAATTGTACATCGACTCAACAAGCTAATTGTGGAACAGATAGACTGCACACAATGTGGAAATTGTTGTAAAACCACGGGTACCAGTATCAGTGATTCAGAGTTGATTATCCTGGCCGGACTGGAGAATATAACGGCCACTGAATTTGAAGCCAGATTTGTGGAAAAAGAGGAAAATGACAATGCGAAATATTTAAAAGAAATCCCTTGTAAATACCTGAGCGAAAAAAAATGCACGATCTACGAAAACCGGCCCGAAGATTGCAGATCGTATCCGCATACGCACAAAAACGGATTTGTATCCCGCACCCTGGGAGTATTAATGAATTATGAGATTTGTCCGATAGTTTATAACGTGTATGAAAATTTAAAAATAGAATTAAATTATAAAAACCGGTACCGGTAATTAAAAAATGGCAACAATAGAAAGAGCGATTAAAATAGCAGTAGATGCACACAAAGGGCAAAAAGACAAAAACGGAGCACCTTATATCCTTCACCTCATCCGGGTAATGGAAAAAGGCGAAAACGAATCGGAGAAAATTTGCGGAGTATTACATGATATAGTGGAAGATACAAACTGGACCTTCGAACAACTGGAGCAGGAAGGTTTCGATGCTGAAATAGTGGATGCATTAAAATGCATTACCAAAGAAACCCAAGAGGAAGATTATGATCATTTCATCGACAGGGTAAAAGTAAATAAAACGGCCATTAAAGTAAAATTGAACGATTTGCAGGATAATATGAACATCACCCGCTTACACCAGATTACCGAAAGGGATATGAGCCGGCTGAACAAGTATATTAAAGCCTATAACGAATTGCTGAAAATAAAGAATGAAAGAGACAGGTAAAACGGAAAGACGAAAGAACAAAGAATAAAGAACCAAGAGCCAAGAGCCAAGACATAAGACAAAAGAGTATGATGTTATAAACATCAACAAAAAACGAACTTAAACAAAGGCATGAACCTACCCGAAGAATACAAAAAAGAGAAATTGACCATAAACTTAGTCTGGGCCAATGTTATTGGCGTTATCATCCTGCTCCCTATAGGTCTCCTTTTTGGTCTACCCTATTACCTGATTTGGAAAAACGATTTTACGGTACAGAATTTCAAGAACTTTATGGATCAGATTACTCCGGCTAACCTGGTCATTGGATTCACGGCCTACTTCTTCCTGCTGATAGCAGGCACCATTTTGCACGAATTAATACACGGCATCACCTGGTCGAGGTATACAGACAGAGGCTTCAAGTCTATCAAGTTCGGTATTCTGTGGAAAATGCTCACTCCCTATTGCCATTGCCAGGAGCCCTTAACCGTGAGGCAATACATAGCCGGAGCCATCATGCCGGCTCTTATTCTGGGCATTATGCCGGCCCTCGCTTCCATCCTTACAGGGAGTCTTGGTTTGTTGGTATTTGGCATATTTTTCACTATGGCCGCCGGTGGTGATTTTATGATTATCAATTTACTCCGAAAAGAAAACAAAAACAACCTGGTGGAAGATCATCCGTCGGAAGCTGGCTGTTTTATTTACCGGAAAATTGAAAACAAACGAATATATTGATAAAAAAACGGATCAAGTAACGCTCAAAAGTCTTCGAGGTTTTGAGGTTTGTAAAAAAAAAGAAAAAAAACAAATTATTATTTGTGCATTTCAAATATTAAATTTAAATTTGTATTCGTAACAGAAAGAGACAATTAAGCTATGTGATATTTAGTGTGTTAAGTTATCAGTTTTGAGTTATATAGTCCTTAAATATATCAACAGATATCCAGACAATGTTTTCCAAAACGATTATTTATTAACAATCAAAAAGCTATCTTTTTATGGCACAAAATCTAATTTCAGCTTCCTTAACGGCTGCAGATGCTGCCGAAGTACAACAAAATTTAACGAATGCAAAATCCAAACTTAAATTTTTGTTGAGTTTACGTTCAGGAGATGTTGTTACCCTGGTAAAAGTGGGTAATGCTTTTCTTCCTTTCATCGAAAAGGCTTATCAGGTGGTGTTGACACATCCTGAAATTTTGCCTCCTGTATTTGACAAAGAAGAGTTTATACGTGACTATGAATTACTAATTACGTTGCGCCCTTTGTTTAATCAAATCAAAGAGTTGGCCGAAAGTGTTCAAAAAACTTTTATGGCCGTGGGCAGCGACACTATGTTGGCATCGCTCGATGTGTATTCATCGGTGAAGCAAAACAAGGACAAAGTACCTGGTCTCGGTATTATGGCTGATGAAATGGCTGTATTCTTCAAAAAAGCCAAAGCTAAAAGCACATCAAACCCCAATTAATCACTGATTCTTATTATCATAAGGGCTTCATAGAATATGAAGCCCTTATTTTTGTGGGCTAACCGGTAATTTCGATTCTCATTCAGGTAAGAAGATGCTCAATTGAGCAAATCCCGTGCATCGTTCCGTCGAACAGGTGCATCGAAGCGTCATAGGGGCGCAATGGATGGGCAAAGAGACCCATCGTTGCGGCAAAAAGGTGCTTCATACCGGCTCAGGGACGCAACGAAGGGGCTAAGAGAAGCATCGATGCGGCAAAAAGGTCCATCACTCCGGCTCCAGCGCGCAATGGAAGGTCAAGAATACGCATTGTTACGGCAAAAAGGCGCATCACTCCGGCTCCGGGGCGCAATGGAGGGGCAGAGAGACGCATCGATGGGTAAAAAGGCATTTCAGTCTTATTATAAGGTTTTAACCTCCGAATCCGGATGCATCGGCAGCCCGCACAGAAAATCAAACTATATAATCATTGTTGAAAATCTTAAAACATTCCCTCTTAGCATAATAAATTAGGGTTTATGTTCATCCAACAAAAACATATTAAAATAATTTTTCAGGACTCTTATAATTTATTTGGTCTAAATGGCGAATATGTTAAATGAAATGAGTAAGTTTGCGGGGTGAAAATAAGTATCTAAAAGCTTTTTTAGCAGGACAAAAGATTAAACAAAAAATATAACAACTCATTCGTTATGGCCTTTGGACTTACACCAAAATTTAAAAGGGAATTAAATCCCGGAGATATTACAGCTGAACAATTTCTAGTAATTGCAGTTGAAGCTGCTAAAAAAACAGGTTGGAAAATTAGCCAAATAACTGAAAACGGATTAATTGCATACAGCAATACATCCTTTAGCTCGTGGGGCGAAGAAATCAAAATAAAAATCAACGGCAACACAGCTGATTTAGAAAGTGTAAGTACCGGAGGTCAGATGTCAGATTGGGGTAAGAATAAATCAAACATCAAGCTCTTTGTTGATTTCTTTTACGAACTGAAAAATACTTTTTCAAACGAAGAATTAATAGAGCGCTACGAAGTTTTGAAACCTGACTTTATAACGAAAGAAGAAAGCGAATTAAATAAAACGCCATTATCTGCAGGTGAAAAAATAACTGATTTTCTGTCCATATTTAAACCCACTGATGGATATTACATTACTCCTTTGCTTATCGACCTGAATATAATTATTTTTATATTAATGGTAATCAGTGGTGTAAATGTTTTTTTACCTGATTCGGAGAGCTTAATGATATGGGGTGCTAACCTGCGTCCTTATACCATGCAAGGTGAATGGTGGAGATTAATAAGTAATTGCTTTCTACATATTGGCATATTCCATCTATTAATGAATATGTATGCTCTGTTATTTATAGGAGTTTTGTTAGAGCCTTATTTGGGAAAAATACGCTTTTTAACAGCCTATTTATTAACCGGCATAGCAGGGAGTGTTTGTAGTTTATGGTGGCATGACCTAACTATAAGCGCAGGTGCTTCGGGTGCCATATTTGGTATGTATGGGGTCTTTTTGGCAATGCTTACAACCAATCTAATAGAGAAAAATGCCCGTAAGCCTTTGCTGATTAGCATTGGAATATTTGTATTCTACAATCTTGCCAATGGAATGAAAGGTGGCATCGACAACGCTGCACATATGGGAGGTTTAGTGAGCGGTTTGTTTATCGGATATGGATTTTATCCAGGTTTAAAAGTAAAAGCTGATAAATATAACTTTAAGAAAATTAGTGTAGTAGTCATTTCGGCTGTTATATTATTTTCCTGCTATCTGGTTTACCTTCAGGTCCCCATAGATACCGAAAATGAGTTTTTGACTCAAAAAGATATGGAAACATATGATATTGCTAAGTATAACACTAAAATGCAGGAATTTGCATCTTCAGAATCAATGGCTTTGCAAATATTTAATATGCCGGAAGAAACAGAAAAGAAACAATTGCTTTATGAAATAAAAGAACGCGGCATTTATTACTGGAATGACAATATACAATTAATAAAAGAAGTTGAAACATTCAATCTGCCACCCTTTTTACATAAAAAAAACAAGCTATTATTAGATTATTGTAATTTGAGAATAAAAAGTTACGAACTCATTTACAAGAAGGTTGAAAATGAAACAAATTTACTTGAGCCACAAATTCAAGAGTATGATAAAAAGATAGCAAATGTTATAGCTCAACTTTCTAAATAAAAGCGACAATTACAAACAGTATTTGGGAAATCACCGAAAATATTTAAACTCTAAAAAAAACTATTGACCGTGAATGGCTTAATCTCACTTTGTAGTCCTTGTACTTATAAGGATTGCTCACGCTTTTATTTTTGTCCTCAGCAGCTTTTTAAGATGACAACCACTGATAGAAATCCATCCATTTATGCCTAAAAGAAATGTAATTTGTAATTTATGTCAGCAACAGCTTTAATTATTTTAGCAGATAACATAAATCCCGGGAAAGGGACTTATGCCCATCCTTATTCAAGTACTACAGGCGTTTCAGCTCAATACATACTTATATTTACCGCCATTGCATTGTTGCTTTTATTGTATCTGATTGTCAGGGTGTGGTGGAGTTTAAGGAAAGATAAAGCAAGATATGGAAATTGGAGCAAGCGTAAAAAAAAAAATTAATAATCGAGTTTTTGAAGCGATACTATAAAGTGCTGAATGAACAGACATCGTTGCTTTGTCCCGTTTTTTGTTTTTCTTCAATCACAGATACATGCTCTTTATCATTGAAATAGCAGTCGGAGTTTTCATGTATTTATATCGGATGCTTTCAATGGTAAGTTTTGACATTTCATCTTCCTGAATATTGACCAGGAAATCGGCTTCAACCAGGATTTGAAAATCTAAACCGTCAATTTTAGGGTAAGAGTGATGATTCCCTATTAAGAAACAAATTCGGTCGAGGGTTTCTGTGCTTAGATTCAATTCTTCAAGTAAAGTGCGTGCTATAGCGGGTCCTTCCTTTTCCTGGTAATAACCACCGCTTGAATTGTATTTCTTTTCGGCTTCTATAATCCCTATATCGTGGAGAATTGAAGCAACATCCACTACAAACACCTCCTGCTCGGGAAGTTCTTCTCTTCGGGCAATACAACTGGCAAATCCGTAAACTTTAAGCGCATGGTTTATTCGCTGCATGTCGGTACCTAAGTACTCGATCATCTTCTGTATTATTCTGGCTGTCATGGCGTTTTTATATTTATCCCTTACTTCAGGGAATTTGTAGTTTGTTTATTCAGTCGCTCTATGTAATCCATGGGTTGAGCTGAGTGCAAAGGAATAATTTTTTTTTGGATTTACAAAAACTATAGTTTTATATTTATCTTGAAATTTAAAAATATATGGTCACAGAATTTGGGAGATACTACCCCGCCCGAACTAATTGGATTTTCAAATCTCCATGCTTCTTTTAAAACAAATAAAAGAATGCTTCAATCCTTAAACTTCCACTGGTTAAAAGACAAATTATAGTTTATTTTAATAGACTAAGACGTTTTGATGTTATTTACTACATCTTTTAATTTTTATTTGACATATATAACGTTTACGTTAAATGTAAATTGTATATTTGTGGTGTGAATTAAATACATATAAGCAACTGCTTCAGAATAACTAAATAAACAAGATGAATGTCTTGCCACTAAAAAAATGCACATTTACACAGCTTTATTATGTTCACAGAGCTATAGTTTATTGCCCCGCTTCTACATTTTCTGCCAAAAGTGTACAAAACTCATAGCTATGTTCTAAGTTCATTTTATACTATTGAAAAGTAAAAGAAAACCGAAATTAATTATTTCAAAAAACCTAAAATAGACTTTACTATGTTAACAATAGAATCAATAAGAAATGAATTCTCTTTTATTCTGGCTATGATTGGTGAAACTGAAACCTATTTTGGAACAGAGACTTTTCCCGGACATGGAAACTTTTGCGAAGTATACTTCAATACTTTATACAAAGGATTATTACAAGAACAAGTAGACATTTTCAATAATTTCAAAAGAAACTATAAAAAATATCTGACTGAAATTGAGCAACAATTTTCAGACAGTTTATCTGCCTTCGAATTATCCAAATTAGTCGATTCAAGGAATTCAGCACTTTTATTTGATGTCATTGTGATTTCTCAAGGCCATCCAAAATATGACATGATATTAGTTTGTGGGAAGAGAATCAAAACGTTTCTGTTCTTTAAAAAGAATCTCGATTTTCGGGTAGAATTTAAGGATGGAATAATAATATCAGCTAAAAGGTCAAAAAACACATTGGTTGATAATGACTAAAAAAAAGGCGCTATAACGTTTCAGGTGGGTAATATAAAATGTAAGTCTTTCTCCAAATTTTATTTGAGAAACTAAAAGATAGAATACAATAAATTCAAAATAAGATTAGAACGCTTATTTACGCAGTTCCGATAGCTATCGGAAGAGCGGATTAGAAACGGATAAAAAACACTTCGTATTTTGATTCAAAAAGAGAATCTAAACCGTCCATTTTAAGGTAAGAGTGATGATTCCCGATTAGGAAACAAATTTTCTCGAGGATTTCAGCTTTTAGATTCAATTCCGATCGTGAAGCGCGTGCAACTGCCGGACCGCCTATATTCTGACATTAGCCATTACTTAAATTGTATTTTCTTTTCTGCTACTTTACTTCCAATATCGTGCAGAATTGTAGCCATATCCACTATCAACAGTTCCTGTTCGGGCAATTCTTCTCTTCGCGTTATATAACCGGCAAATCCGTAGACTTTAAGAGCATGGTTTTATTCGTGGAATATATCGGTACCAAAGTACTCTATCATCTTCTGCGTTATTCTGGCTGTCATGATATTCTTTGTTAATCCCTTCAATCCGTTTATTAATTGATTGTTCTTTTAATAGCTCTATGTAATCTGTAAGTTACCCTGAGTGCAAAGAAATAATAATTTTTTGGAATTACAAAAACTATAGTTAGTTTATAATTATCATGAAATTTAATTATACAAGGCAAAAAAAGTCAGAGGAGCCCATCCGGAAATGGAAGTTAAAATCTTCATTTTCATCTGAAACAAATAACAGCTTAATTCATCAACGAAACTCCCGCGGGTAACAGGTATAAATACTATTTTTTTTAGGAACAAAGACATTTTAAAATTATTATTCAGAACCCTTGTGTTTTATTTAGTACAGGTATTGGATATGTTAAACGGAATGAGTATGTTTGTAGGGTGAAATAAAACACAAAAAAACAAATTGATGAGATTGTATTTTAATTGCAAACCAAGAAGTATAGAAAAATTCGGCTTGATTTTAATTTTCAGTATTCCTTTTTTAAGTTCATTTGCGCAATTACCTACGGGAGCAAAAGAAACATTTCATTTTAAAATTGAACAGGAGAACAGGATTTGTTTAACCAACTATCAAATGGATGGAGGAGCTAATACTCAAAGATCCGAACTATCAATGTCAAATGGTGCTTTATTGGAAATTGCAATAAGACGAGTCACTTTCGGAGCAACTTTTTTAAAAGATTATAAAAAAGAGAATACAGACTTAAACAAAATAGATTTAGACTTCGGTTATGAATTCGACTTAATAAACAGCCTGAAATTACAAGCTTTCGTTGGTGTCGAATCTAATGATTTTGAGTAAGGGATAACTAGTAGTCTGAAAGTGAATAAGAATATAGAATTATTTGATTATATAAGTTTAGGTCTGTTTGCCGGCTTAAGATATAGTGAATTAGAGCAAGTTCATAAAACGAACCTGTACGATGAAAAAAGTATCGGATATATGAGTGGCTCAGTTGGTGTGTTTTTTATGATTTATCATTATAAAAGGCCCAAAATAATAAGAAATTGGTAAGGAATAAACATTTAACTTACGTTCTAAAATTAGCTCTTGATTATTTGTACGAAATGTAGCTTCCAAGTCAAACAAATCAAAAATGGAGGGATTTGTTATGAAATCACGGAATGAATATATCGCAGAATATCAAAAGCAATTGGTGAAAGGTGGCATAAAAAAGGCCAATAAAGGATGGATGGATTATACATTGGATCTGAATATTCATTTTAAAAATAAATATCCCGATTATAAGGTATCCGGGAGTATTTATTACGAAACTATGGACAGGACCTTTTTCTCCTTTTTTTCCTGAATAATTGAAGAAAAAAAAGCTGAAAGTTGCCATCGTTTTTATTCACTACACATGTCGGTTTCAAGTTTGGTTAGCAGGATATAATAAACAGATTAAGACAAAACACTGGAAAATATTTAAAGAAATGATTGGAATAAATACTGCATTCCGCCTACTATCGATGATATTGATTCAATTTTGGAGAACACCTTAGCTGTAAATCCAGATATTAATGATTTGGCATCTTTAACGGAAAAAACAGAAAGTGGAACATTGAAATTCATGAAAGATATTATGGCTTTCTTAGCTACGCTTCCTGAGGAATTTTAAAAGTAATTAAAAATACAATATGCTTTCCAAAGATCAAAAAAGATAGAATGAGTAAAAAATTGAAAATATTGATATTGTCATTTTACGCTTCAGGACTTTTACTGCTTTCGGTGAGTAGTCTGCTGAAGCATAATCTGACTGATTTTTGGTTGGGATTTTGCGAAGGGATTTCGCTGGTATTTATCATTCTGGGCAGTGCATATGTGATCTGGATTTTAATCAACAAGATATTTCTATATAAAACAGACGAGGAGTAAAAAACAAAGTATACATACTAATAAGAAACAGATATAATATGAAAAAGAACATGTACATCGTTTTGGCCGGCCTGCTGCTATTTACCGCTTGCGATAAAACTACCGATCCGGTAGCCACCATTAAAAATGAGATAAAGGTAAAAGTGTACAGCACCACGTCGTGGAGCGCTGCAACGAACAAAATGGACACGGTTACAGGCGCCACAGTGAGCCTGACATCCGATGAGGCTACAGTTACAGCGATTACGGACAACAAGGGCGTGGCAAGCTTTACGAACCTGAAAGAGAAAACATATGGTTTGGTGGTTACAAAAGGTGATTTGAGCAGTCTGATCAATACATCGACCATCAATAACCAGGCAGTTGGCTACTTGATAACCGGAGTTTACAGCTCTCAGGAAGATATTTTGAGTTCGCCAATAAATTCAGCTGCCGTGGTGGGAGGTCCCAAATTAATGGACGTGAATGGGGATGGACAGATCAATAATAATGATAAAGTACAGGGCTATTACCTGGATTTCGAATTCAACTACCAGGACGTGAACAACGATGAAATTATTGATGTGAAGGACATAGTAGACGGTAACCTTGTAAAAACAGATAAGCTGGTAGAAGAAACTATTTATATTGGAAAATGATTCTCAAAAACAAGAACTAACAAAGACTGATTTCACAAAACGAACTAATGGAGCCTACTCCCACCCCATAGTTTTTTAATTGGAGTTCGGAATAATAAAGGAAGTTCCATGGAAAACAACTCAATAATGGAACAATAAAAAAAAATATTATGAAAAAAATAACGTTACTTTTCTTAATCGGGCTCCTGTTGGCTCCTACTTTCATGTATGGACAGCATCATACCGTTATCGTTGAGCCAAGAATTCCTGAAAGATTTATAGTTGGCGATATGTATTATCCTGTAACTTACAGTGGATTAAACATGTTAATGACTGATATAGAATCGGAAAACCCCGTTTTGTATGCGAAGTTAAACCCTTCGTTTCAAGTCATCAAAAGCAAAAGGAACAAGGCTATCATTTCGGTTGCCGCTGGAGGAATCATTGGAACAGCACTTGTAATTGGAGGATTTACTTTTTTAAAAACCAACAATGAAGATTCTTTTTGGAAACCTGGCGACGCGTTCTATGAAGATTCAAAAAATGAGAAAACAATGAATATTGGAGCAATATTTGGAGGGATGGGATTTTATGCAGCCGGGTTGTTGGCCGGTTTGATTTTCACACCAAAAGATGCGGATATTTATCACTTTATTAATGTGCATAATAAAAACAACCCCGATCAGAAAATGGAATGGGACCTGGGATTTGACCTCGTTCAGAATAAGGCACCTGGCTTGAAACTAAGCTTGAATTTTTGATCGAAAACAAGTAAGAGAAACAATTAATGGCGGAAAAATTTTTAAAAGCCAGACACTGGCAGATTTTCATGTTAACAATCGGGTTACCCTTGTTATTGCAAATGGCTATGACCCCCATGCTTTTTGATGGAGCTAATCCGGGACTATCGGTAAGTCTATTGATGATGATTACTGTGGTTTTTATGTTCGGGTTTTTTGGATGGATATGGGCAATTGCCATTGGTTTGCAAACGAAAATACCGGCAGATGTAAAAATGAAAGTGCTTAAATTCAGGATTTTCCTGACATTCCCCTTAGTGTATATCTTATTCTTTTCCGGCTTTATAATTTCTGTATTCGGCGGGAACATGGATTTGGAAACCGGGAACGATCAGGAATTGTTTGCCGGAATGATGGGAATCATTTTTCCCCTGCATATCTTTTGCATGTTTTGCATTTTCTATTGCCTGTATTTCGTGGCCAAAACTTTTAAAACCGTGGAACTTCAACGGGAAGTTACCTTTTCGGATTTCGCTGGTGAGTTCTTTTTATTTTGGTTCTTCCCTGTTGGAATATGGATAGTGCAGCCAAAAATCAATAAGATGATTGCAAACAAAGATGAATCAGTAGCATAAAAAATACCACCAAATTTTCTTTCATTTTGGAGAAAAGCCCAATTGGTTCACTTAGTCCAAAATATAATATTATTCTTAAATACAGAAACTATACAAAGAATTTAAACTTAAAATAAATCAGGAGGAAACAACATGAATCAGTTTTTCGGAAAAATGAAGTTGAGTTTTTTAGACAAAGGTTTTGGTGCAAGTATTAAAGCGGAAGACTTTGGTAAATCATTGAGATATTTGTTGATCGTCATGCTCACTATTGGATGTATCATCATGATTAAAGCAGAAATTGAGATTTATAGTTTTACGAAAGAGGCTGTGCAGAAATTAGAAACCGAATTCCCTGATTTTGAATTAAAAGATGGTCGCTTTATATGTTCAGGAGTAATGCCTTTCATTTACAATTCTAAAGAGGCTGTATTTATTATTGATACCAGCGGAAAAATATCAAAAGAGGTATTAAATGGTTATGAAAGTGGACTATATATTTCGGAAACGAATATTGATTACAAAAAAAGCTCGGTCGAAACCCGAAGTTACAACCTGAGAGATGCTAAAAACTTCAATTTCACCAAGTCTAAACTTATAAAAGTCATAAATCAGTTTACTATACCAGGCTTAGTATTTATATTCTTAGTCAGCGTATTTTTTATTTTCGTCGTAAAACTCGTTGGCGTATTACTGTTAAGTATCATTGCCCTGATAATAAACAAAGTATTAAAATCGGGTATTGACTATCCGAATATATTCAAAATCAGTATTTATGCCATAATTCTACCTTCCATACTCAAGTTTGGTTTAGGTCTGGCAAATATTGAAATCCCCTATTTCTTCGTACTTTATTACGGGATAGCGTCTTTTTACTTATGGAGATATATGACCGGATTTAATGCCATTGCCATTGAAGAACCGATAATAAAAGAAGATGAAGAAAAAATATGAACCTCTGACAGCACACGTTCGGATAGTTACTTAATATTGAATTTCCGGAACGAATCGAACAAAATGTTTATTTGACTGTTTATGAATACAGATTTCAATTCTGACATGTCGGAAGGCAACTAATTTCATCAAACCGTATCAGTGCAGTATCTGTAATGAAGAATTGGATCTAATTCGCAAAAAATTAATCCATTTTAATGAAAAGTCAAAGGCATGAAATTACCCTGGTTCAAACGTAATAGTATATTTTTTTTTCCAACATCTTTAATTGGTTGGATAGTCTCACTTGCAGGTATTGTCTTTGCAATATCTGTTTTTATTGATATTGACCGCTGGTCTCATTCGGCGAGTGACACGCTCATAAATTTTGCCGTAAGACTTCTGTTCATCTGGGTAGTTTATTCATTTATAGCTTTTGTGGCAAGCAGAAAAGCAAAGTCAGAGTAACATTCATACTATTTTTTTTTAAAGCGATCTGATATGCTTGAGAGACTAAAATGATAAATTACAAAAGGAGTAAATACAAGAACGGCTGAAAATCTTTATAAGAAATTCAGCCGTTTTGTTTTAAATATCAATGGATAAATAACAATTTTCAGTGTGTCACACTGAATTTTTTGACTTTTTCAAATCCTTTGCTTTCACACGAACTACTTTCCCGTTTTTTGAAATTACGAGTTCTCCATCTTCCTTTTGTGTGGTGATCAACAATCTATTGTAAGACAATTCTATCCCTTGAAGAATCTTATTTCTAATATCTTTCACTTCTTCTTTTGTCATGTTAAAATAATTTGATTGAAAATTGGGTTCAATAATATTTTATATGGGTAAATATCATAAAACCTGAATAGATTAGCCATGGTAATTTCATACAAATATACGATTAATATAGGTAGTTCGAATGATGGCTTCGTAAACATATTAAGTTTTAACCAATGTTTTTCATAAACCGGAAATCAAGCTTAAATCTTTTAGTCAGCTATAAAATAATTTCAGAATAAAAAAGGGAAACAAGAAAACTATACCAGCTATTCTCATTTATTTTTATAAATTTCAAAAAAATCACTTATTCATTTTTTTGATATCTTTCCGGTTTTTACGTCTGGCCATTTTCAGTTTCATGGTGTAATCGAGCTCGTATAATGCCGGAACAAACATCAGGGTCAAGAAAGTGGCAAAGCTTAATCCAAAAATGATGGACCATGCCAGTGGGCCCCAGAAAGCGCCACTATCGCCACCAAAGTAAATGTGTGGATTTAGCTCCGTAAACAGAGTCTTAAAATTAATGTTCAATCCCACAGCCAAAGGCACCAGACCGAGCATAGTTGCTGTTGCCGTGAGGATAACCGGCGTTATACGGGTTTTACCACCCGCAATGATGGCGCGGCGTGTTGGCAGTCCTTCCTTCTTCTTGACATCAATAAATTCAACTATCAATATTCCGTTTCGGACCACAATTCCTCCCAGTGCAACAATACCCAGTCCGGTCATCAAGATGACCAGATCCATTTGAAAGATCATTACTCCCAGCAAAACCCCGATAATACTAAAAATTACTTCACTCAGAATAATGAGCGATTTACTCACCGAACCAAACTGCGTGATCAGGATAAAGAAAATAACACCCAAAGCAATAATCATCGACTGCATAAGGAAATAGGTCGTTTCTGCCTGATCTTCCTGTTCACCGGTGAGTTTTATATTTGTTCCTTCTTTAAATTGGAATTTAGTGGCTTCCAGGTTAATCACCGGAACAATATCATTGGCCGAATAACCCGAAAGCACATTGGAATAGATGGTAATAACCCGCTTCTGATCCAGACGTTTTATTCCGGCATACGAAGAACTGTAATTTATGGTGACTACAGTCGACAGAGGTATACTCCGTAATTGGCCAGAATTCATATCCCTGTAGGTAATCTCCAGATTTAGCAGCGTGTTGATATTATCGCGGGTTACTTTTTCGTACCGGAGCATGATGGGGTATTCATCTTCATCCTGTTTCAGTTTGGAGATTTCTTTGCCGTACAACGCCGTTCTGATTTCCATGCCTATTTGTCCGGTTGAAAGACCAAGGCGTTGGGCTCTGTCGCGGTCAATTTGCACAATGATTTCAGGTGAATTCATCTCGAAATCGGTTTTCAGTTCTTCTATACCGGGTATGTTCAACGAATCGAGATAATCGCGGAATGCGAAAGCGTCTGAAACCAGGTTCTGCATATTTTCACTGGTAATTTCGATGTTAATGGGTTTTCCTGTTGGTGGTCCATCACTGTTTTTATCGACTGTAATTTCTGCTCCCGGAATATCTGCCACTTCTTTGCGGATAATTCCCATATAGTTGGTGGTTGAAATTCCGGTGGAACGTAATTTACTTTCAATAAAATTGATGGATACTTTTCCCTTGTTGAAAGGAGTACCGGTAGCTGAAAAACCTTCTTCTTCGGCACCGATGGTGATATTGGAGATGATGGATTCCACATCGGGATTATTTTTGCCCAGTGCTTTATAAACACGTTGTTCAGCAATTTTGGTGATACTATCGGTCACGTTCTGATGTGTACCTCCTGGCATTTTTATGTATACAAAAATATTGTTAGGATCGCTGTTGGGAAAAAACAATACAGTTGGTTTAACTATCCCCGTCAGGAATATAGTTACAAAAAACAGCAAGATCATACCCGACAGAATCCAGGCCGGGCGTGATCCAATCAGGATGTATCCCAGTTGACGCTCGTAAACCCGGATGAAATAGGGCCAAATCTTTTCCTGAAATATTTTTATCTGTTTTATCATTATATACCGATAAAACAGCAACATCAACACCCCGAAAACCAACAGGTTTGCAAGTCCGTAAACTTTACTCAGGTAAAACAGCGCGGCAAAAGCAAGCATCACAATTACTGTTGTCCGGATGCTTTTCCAGACACTGCCTTTTGGGTTCTCCACGTCATATTCATGTTTCATAAACGACACGGCAAACACCGGATTGAATACATAAGCCACAAAAAGGGAGGCAAAGAGTGTAATGATAAGTGTTACGGGCAAATAATGCATAAACTGACCCACAATACCAGGCCAGAAAACCAACGGGAAGAAAGGCGTCAGAGTTGTGAGGGTCCCGGACAAGATAGGCATAAACACTTCACCGGCAGCCTTTTTGGCCGCAACGTTTATATCGGGATTTAAACGGTGCAGTCGATGGGTATTCTCTATGACCACAATGGCATCGTCGACCACAATTCCCAGCGCAAAAATAAAGGCAAACATCACCATCATGTTCATGGTATAACCCAAGCCAGGCAAAAACAGATAGGCTACAAATATGGAAAGCGGAACTGCAAGCCCCACAAAAAACGCATTGGTGAAACCCATAAAAAACATCAATACTATGGTTACCAAAATGAATCCGATGATAATCGTATTATTCAGCTCTTCCAGGGTATTGCGGGTGAAAAGGCTTTGATCGCCGGTGATGGTTATTACCATATCCTTCGGAAATTCACGGCCCTTCAATTCATTCTCCACTATGTCTTTAATCTGATCAGAAGCATCCAATAAGTTGGCGCCATTTTTTTTCACCACGTTGAGTGTAATAACATTTTTGCCATCCAATCGTGCAAAACTTTCCTGTTCCTTGTGGCTGTCAACCACATCGGCAATATCGGTAAGCATCACAAAAGCTCCGCTTGACGATTGAACGACAATTTTTTTCAACGTTTCAACATCAGCAAATTGACCTTTAATTCTCACCGTGTTCCTGATTCCGTTGTTAGTCAGTGACCCACCCGAAATGGTCATATTCTCCATGGCAACAGCATTCTCAATATCGCGGAAAGTAACTTTGGCAGCCTGCATTTTAAAAAGATCGGCATTAATCTGAATTTCACGATCGAGTGCTCCTACTATGTCAACCCGGGTAATTTCCTTCAGGGCTTCGATTTTATCCTGCGCAATTTTGGCATAATGTTTCAGTTTAACCAAATCGTAATTCCCTGAAATATTGAGAAACATAACCGGGAATTCGGAAAGATCGATGTCCATTATATCGGGTTGAGCCGGTAGGTCGGTAGGCAAATCACTCTTCGACTTATCTACTGCATCACGAACGCGCTGTTTGGCAGTTTCGATGGAAAGATCGGGGTCAAATTCAACAACTATGGACGAAAAGTCCGGCACCGAATTGCTGGTTATTTTTTTTACATCCGCTATCGATTTCAGTTGCTTTTCTATAGGACGGGTTACCAGATTTTCTATGTCTTCGGGTGAAGTTCCTGGGTATGCTGTATTGACAATGATATAAGGAATAACCACCTGAGGAAACTGCTCCTTGGGGATGAAATAATAATTCAGCATTCCGAGTATCGTAATCAGAATGGCAAGCACGTAAACACTTGACCGGTTTTCAATAGCCCAGTTGGTTGCAAAAAATTCTTTACTCTTTATATTTTTTGACATGATTGGTCACTTTTTGGTACTTGATACAAAGTAATAATATTTCTACTCAAAATATTTATGGATATATTTCATCTGAGATTATGCTTCCTACATCTGGTTTATTAATCCCGCATTTAAAACTGTTCAATTATAAGTTATTATTCAACAGCAAATTCCGATTACGCGATAATGGAATATTAAAAAATTACTTTTTCGCCTACATTCAGATTTTGGAAACCGGAAGTAATAATTTTGTCTCCCCCGGAAATTCCTTTGAGGACTTCAATCTTCCCGTCATAATCTTTTCCTGTTATAATCATTCTTTTTTCCGCTATCCAATTTTTATCCTTTTGGATTGCCACATAAATAAATTTCCCATTATTGTCGTTTTGAACAATGTTTACAGGCAAACTGAAAGCCTTGGGATTGGTGTAATCTTTAATTTTGATATAGGCGATCATATTCGCCCGTAGCGTAGTATTATTGGGAGATACTTTACACTCTACTTTAAAAGTACGGTTTGTCGGGTCAATATAACGGCCGGTAAAGTTCAGTTTAGTCTCAATTTCTTTGCCTAAATCGGGCAAGCTCACTATAGCCGAATTGCCATCGTGGATACGGTTAGCATAGGTTTCGGAAACATCGGCCGTGATTTTTGCAATGCTCATATTGATGACCCGTATAATCGAACCGGGCGATCCGGGCGAAGCCATCTCACCAACACGCAATGGCACACTTTCAACAGTCCCAGCGATGGGAGACAATATTTTAGCCAGTTTTAATTGTTCTTTCATGGTTGCCAAACGTTGTTCCAGCGATTCTTTTCCGTTTTTCGCCTGCAAATATTGAACTTCGCTACCAATTTTTTTATCCCAAAGTGCGCTTTGTTTTTCATAAATATTCCTGGCCAGTTCAAGCTGTGTATTCACCTCTTCGAGTGATTGTTTTAAGACCTTGTCATCAAGCTTAGCCAACACATCACCTTTCTTAACAGATGTTCCCTCTTTCACATAAACGGCAGTTACAATGCCAGCCATTTGAGGGCTCACTGCAATATTCTGATCGCCGTCAACCGTGCCCTGAACCTGAATATAATGGTTAAAAACACTCTCGGAAGCATCCGTAACATTAACCACGACGGCTTTAAGATCCATATTATTACCACTGGGATTGATCTCTTTCTCCAGCTTGAGAATCCGGGCATCAAGTTGATTCCGCTGAGCTTTCAGCGTGTCGAGATCTGCTTTTTTGTCGCTGGCAGCACTACAGGACATTAAAAAAGCGATAAGTGCTGAGTAATATATACTATTTTTCATCGAAATTATTTATTTGATTTCATCATTAATTATTCATTTTCGAACTATCTATTTAGTTAATATATCCTGATTTATATTGAACATTTTTTCCAGTTTGGATTTGGCTCCCTGTAAATCATATATACTTTGATAATAACTGGTCAGATTGGTCAGATATTGATTCTGACTGGTCATCAGGTCCATGCTCGAAGACATTCCCTGTTTATACTTTTCGATGGTTCGTTGATAAATATCGTCCGAAAGTTCTTTGCTCTTTTTCTGATTCAGGTATTTCTCCAGTTTCAATTTAACATCATTCTGATATTGACTCGCTTGCATCATCAGATTGTTGGAAACGAATTCCTTTGTATTCCGGGTTTTTTCGAGTGCCATGCGTCTTTGTGAGACAACTGCCAAACGCTCACCGCTACTAAAGATTGGTAAACTCAGATTGATGCCGATAAGATCTTTGGGTGCAAAATTGAACGAAGCTGTATTTGATTGCACATTGTGATTGTAAAATCCGGTTATGGTTGGTAGAAAGCTAGTTTTCGCAAGATTTAGATCCAATTTGGCTATCTTTTCAGAAGTATAAATCAGCTTAAAATCCACATTTTGATTCATATTGAATTGTTCAGACAACAATTTAAGGCTCGAGCTTGAAAGCGATTCGCCCGATTCCATTGGATCAGTCAATTCAATGTTGGCGGTTACTTCCAATCCTAACTGAATCTTCATCAGGCGATAGCCCAGGTCAAGATTAGTATCGATCTCGTTAATTGCATTCCGTACAGTATTAGCGGTAAGCTCCAACTGATCAACATCTGTCTTTTCGAGAAATCCCTGCTTATTCATCTCGCTGATTTCGTACAAGGTTTTATTGATGTTTTCAAGATTCTGTGCCAATATTTTGCGGCTTTCTTCAGCAAGCTGAATCATGTGGTAAGTATTCGTAACTATCTCAATAACATCGAGCTTTGTTTTCTCATTATTTTGTTTCGTGAGGTTGAAATAAACTTTTGTAGCCTGCAAACCCACAAAATAAGAACCACTAAAAATTAGCTGTGAGACTGTTATATCTGTTGATATATTATTTTTAACTCCAAGTTCTATGGGTGTTCCTGCCACATTATTTAGATATATATTTTCTCCACTCGATAGTTGTAATTCGCTTACAGTTCCAATGCCAGTATTTACATCAATTGGCACACGGGTATTCGACAACTGAGTACCGGGAAAACTTAACGTAGGTACCACAAAGAGATGCTGATAACTTGACTTTGCATCAATATGCGGTAATCCCATGGCGGTGGTTTCCCATATTTTTTTTTTCGCAATCTTCAGGTCAAGTTGTGAATTCAGCATATTTTTATTGTTCTGTAATGCCATTTGAACGGAATGCTCAAGCGATAGTTTCACCAACTCCTGAGCAACTGTAAGAAATGTACACAGCGGAATCATCACTAAAAGCATTAGAATCTGTTTATATTTTCTGAACATATGTTGAAATAATTATTGGTTATTAAATCTTTGGTATTCTCAGGTTACTTTAAAAAAAACTATTGAATAATAAAATCTGAACCATATGTCAGATAAAAAAAAAAGTGTTTATTCAACAGACTTATTAACTCTGCTGAAAACTATTCTTTTGAAGGTTTTTAGTGACTTTTGAAAATCAGAAACAATTACCCCTCAAAAGAAAATGTCGTATTCATTTGTAAACAAAGTATTTAACCTTAATTCTCTAATTATCCTGTTTTGGAAGACAAATTGGAAGACATTTAAATACAAAAACAATTATTCTAAATTAAAGTTCAAAGAGCACAATTTTCTGTTTCCCAAATTTTAAAAAACAGTTTAAAAGATTGTTTTTTCCTTGAGTAGAACAACAAGCTGAAAAGCAAATTTCAACACCTGACCTATCGTTTATGATTTCTTGTATTAAATTTTTATTGCTGTAGCTTTTTTCCTGAACAATAAAATATCATATTTGTTAGAAGATATCATCCAAAAACGAAATTTTTTCCGGCACATTAAAAAAGTACCAAAATGCATTAAATAACAAACGATTATGGATATTCATACTACAAATTACAAGAATACGTTTATTAAAATTTCCGATGACTGTCCGAATACTTCAGGAGAAATTCCACCAACCAGGGGTGACACTAAATCGGTGGCTAACATTCAATTTGACATTTTGTACAAAAATCCATATAAATATACTTCTGATGATGTTCTTTTTCAGGTTTATGCAGAACGAAAACACTTAAATAAAAACGAACTCCAAACAGCAAGAGTTCAATTTTTCTCCAAAGGACAAGCGTGTTTTCGGTCATCTCCTTTAACAAAAAGATATGGTTGGGGCATACATAGTGATAAAGATGGGAAAATTGCCATATTTGGTTGCGAAACAGCTGAATACAACAAATTATCAAATGACGAAACTCTTAAGGTCGTAAAAGCATTAAAATCAAACAAATAATTTGGTAAAAAAGGACTGAAACATAAAACAATGGCAACTGGATAAGAGCTCACAGAATAATTTCAACAAAATCAATAAACACATTCAATATGAATACAATAGGATATTTTGAGATACAATCATCTGATCCAAAAAGAGAAATCATATTCTATGAAACAATTTTTGGCTGGAAGTTTATAAAAGAAGAATTTGTACCCATTGAGTACTATAGAATTGAGACCCATAGTATCAATGGTGGTCTTTTAAAAAGATTGGTTAAAGTACCACCTACCGAATTCGGAACGAATGCTTACACATGTTCTGTTTTGGTATCAGATTTTGATAAGACTTCATATTAAATTCTGCAGAATGGTGGCAGAATTGCGATGCCTAAATTCGGAATCCCTGGACGATGCTGGCAAGGATATTTTATTGACCTTGATAATAACACATTCGGAATTTTCGAAGTTGACGAAAATGCAAAGTAGGATGAAGAATGGGATTTCAACCACCTGCAATAATCTTTATACCAGGCAATATATTTAAAAACGAACTATCAGGTATTTCTTTACAAAACTATCACAAACAAACTAGCTCTTATTTTTGTTATATGCATTATTAAAAAAAAAACATAACATTATGGCACGAACAAGCACTTATCTTAATTTTCTTCGCAATACGGAGGAAGTTTTCAATTTCTACAAATCAATATTTGGAGGTGAATTCATTGGAGGTATAGCTCGTTTCAGCGATATACCGCCATCGGATGATATGCCTCCTTTACCTGAAGAAGACAAAAATCTGGTGATGCATGTATCATTACCAATTCTTGGAGGGCACATTTTATCGGGTACTGATGCCCCGGAATCAATGGGATTCAAAGTGAATTTTGGGAATAATGTGTACCTCACGCTTGAACCAGATACCAGGGAAGAAACCCGACGACTTTTCAAAGCACTTTCAGAAGGCGGGAAAGTTGAAATGGAGCTTCAGGATATGTTTTGGGGCGATTATTATGGAAGCTGCGCTGATAAATATGGCGTTCAATGGATGTTTAACTGTTCTGAAAAATGAAAATAGTCTATGAAAACAAATGATAGAATAATTATTACTGTGCAAACAGTAATAAATGCTCCATTAGAGATAGTATGGAAATTTTGGACAACACCCGAAGACATTGTTAAATGGAATCATGCTTCTGATGATTGGCATACCACCCGTTCCGAAAATGATGTACGAACCGGAGGTAAATTTCTTTCCCGTATGGAAGCCAAAGATGGTAGTGAGGGTTTTGACTTTGAAGGTATATATGAAACAGTGAAACCGTACGAGCTGATTGAATATTCTATGTCCGATGGAAGGAAAGTGAAAATAGTTTTTACGGGTAATGGTCACGAAACCAACGTTGTTGAAACTTTTGATGCAGAAAGCACTAATCCAGTTGAAATACAACGTGTTGGTTGGCAATCTATCCTGGATAATTTCAAAAAACATATTGAGGAAAATAGCTAATATTAAAACAGAACATTATGACTAATCAAATTGCCCCATGCCTTTGGTTTGATAGTCAGGCCGAAGAAGCAGCTAATTTTTATATTTCAGTTTTCAAAAACTCAAAGATAGAAAGCATCAGTTATTACGGAAAAGAAGGTTTTGAAATTCATGGTCAGAAAGAAGGTACCATACTGACGGTAGATTTTCAGATAAATGGGCAGCACTTTACAGCTATGAATGGAGGTCCGTTATTTAAATTTAGTGAAGCTGTTTCCTTTCAGGTATTTTGCAAAAACCAGGAAGAAATTGATTATTATTGGGATAAACTCACTGAAGAAGGAGAAGAAGTGGAATGTGGCTGGCTCAGGGATAAATACGGTTTATCCTGGCAGATAGTACCCGACATTTTATCCGAATTATTGAAAGATCCGGTGAAATCGGAAAAAGTAATGAAAGTACTTATGCAAATGAAAAAGTTTGATATTGAGAAACTAAAACAAGCGTAAGGGATTAATCATCGTACAAAAAACAATCAATTTGAGTTTAAGTAGATTTTCAATTTAATAAATAAGATTGTGAAGAAAAGAAAGCAACGACCGCAATGAGAAATGAAATAGATATATACATAAGTACTTTCCCTGAAGATATACGCATCATCCTGGAACAAATCAGGGCTACCATTCATCGGGCAGATGGAAACAGAATAGGCCTTTAAATATGGTATGCCGACATTCGTATTGAATGGAAATCTGGTGTATTTTTCGGCCTCGGTAAAAACCTATAGGTTTCTGCTGGTTCCATCATGAATTGAAGCATTCAAAAAGGAACTTTCTGTATACAAAAGGGCAAAAGAGTCGGTACAATTCCCGCTTGACAAACCGATGCCACTGGATTTGATTACTGAAATTGTAAAATTCAGCTAAGTACATGACAATAATATTATTTCTTAGTCATGTACTTAGCTCCTTTCTGAATTAAAATACAAAAGTCGTATATGGTGATTGTCTAATTTGTTTACCTTTGCAAGCCAAATTTATGCAGAATATGTTTTTGATCCATTTTTCACAAAATATTACCAGATGATTAAAAAAACTTACCCGATGATTCTTCTTTCTCTTCTTTCCTTTATGCTAATAAGTTGGGGAAACAAAGGACATTACATTATAAACCACAAGTGCCCGGAATCTTTTCCGGAATCCATGGCTGCCTTTCGGGTCTGGTCTGATTCTCTTGACATTCACGGTTCGGATGCAGACAGCCGAAAAAATGCAGATAAAACTGAAGGCATGCGCCATTATATTGATATTGATAATTACGTTGAATTTAACTCCACCGGTCGCATTGCTTCCACTTACGATTCGATAGTCAGAATACACGGGGAAAGTTTTATTAAAAGCAACGGGACCCTACCCTGGGCAACCAGAAACATGTTCGACACACTTCAAGTGGCTTTTCAACAACAAAAATGGCATAAAGCGATGTTGTGTGCATCTGATCTCGGACATTACGTAGCCGACGGTCATATGCCTTTGCACCTGACTGCAAATTACGATGGTGGAATGACGAATCAAAGCGGTATTCATACCCGTTACGAATCAAATATGGTTGGCGACTACATAAATGAACTCAGCAATTATACCGGTGAACCGGTTCACCTGGTGAGCAATGTGAACAACTATATTTTTAACTATATTTACACCAATCAATTATACCTGGACAGTTTGCTTGCGGCAGAAAATTATGCTAAAAACAAAGCCGGAAATAACTATTCTACCCAGTATTATGAGGCACTCTGGAGTAAAACACATTTCACTACTCTCCTTTTCCACAATGCTTCACATTCGCTTGCTGAATTGATTTATACAGCATGGACTGAAGCAGGAAGCCCGACTTTTGGCAAACAATCTATTAAAAATGATAATAATCCGGTAAATGCAAATAGCATTTCTGTTTATCCTAACCCAACAACTGGCATTTTAGACATGAGTGGAGACGATGTATTAAAGGTTGAAGTGTGCACTGTATCCGGAACATTAGAGGGTCTATTTTATGACAAGCATGTCGATTTAAGTTACCTTCCAAACGGTATGTATATTTTGAGTATTTACCGAAAAAACGGATTGCTGCAGAAAGAAAAAATATTGTTGGCGAAATAGTTTAACGACTTTCACGTTATTCATCAGAGGACTTATTGAAAGTAGGATAAATTAAAATTTGATAAGACTTAATTATATCTGTTAGCCATTTCCTGAAGGAATGGCTAACTTATTTTTTATTAGTACCTTTGAAGTTTCAATTCAGAATAAATGGAAGAAATACTTTTATCTGTTGATTTTTTAAAACAAAGCCACGAAGGAGTAATGATAGATGTCAGGACTCCTTCTGAATTCAGGAACGGACATATTCCCGGAGCTTTTAACCTTCCCTTATTTACCGACGAGGAACGGGCAGAAGTCGGCACCTTATATGTAAAAAAGGGTAAAGACAGTGCAGTAGAAAAAGGATTGGAACATGTAGGTCCCAAATTGGCAGGATTTGTAATTCAGGCCAGAAAGTTATCGGAAGGAAAACCAATATTTATTTATTGCTGGCGAGGTGGCATGCGCAGTGCAAGCATGGCGTGGTTGTTCCGTACAGCAGGATTAAAAACGATCTTACTCAAAGGAGGTTATAAGGCATACCGCAACTCATTTTTCCAATTACTTGAAGAATTTCCCTGGAAACTTATTATCCTGGGAGGACCCACCGGTTGCGGGAAAACAGATATATTGCATCAATTAAAGACAACAGGTCAGCAAGTCATTGATCTGGAAGGATTGGCTCATCACAAAGGTTCGGCTTTCGGATCGTTAGGAGAAATGCACCAGCCCACCACCGAGCATTTCGGAAATAAACTTCACAACTGCCTAAGGGAAATGAATCCAGATCTACCCGTTTGGTGCGAAGGCGAAAGTCTCAGTATTGGTAAAATATTCATACCCAATGAATTTTACGCCCTAATGGCTTCCGGATTATTTATACGGTTCGATTTACCCCTGGCTTTCAGAGTGAAACATATATTGACGGAGTACGGCCAATTTTCGGCCGATGAACTTATATTCTCTTTTCTTAAATTGCATAAACGATTAGGGGGCGAAGCGACCTCCCGCGCTATTGGACATATAAGACAAGGACAACTGGAAAATGCCATTTTAATCGCTCTACGATATTATGACAAAGGATATGAATCTTCTATGCAAAAACTATGGCCACAGATTATTAACTTTGTTGCAAAAAACAATAACAGTGAAACCAATGCTAAGTTATTGCTGGAATTATATAATAAAATAAAATTAGAAAAATGAAAACTATAGATACCAAAGGTCAACTCTGCCCTGCACCGTTAATTTTAGCTAAAAGAGGAATACAGGAAGCCGGTGTCGGTGAGGAAATTGAAATTTTGACAGACAATGATACCGCTTTTCAGAATTTAAAAAGCTACCTGACTGAACTGAAGCTAACACCCCAGACAAGAAAAGAGGGAGATGTTCATATACTTACAGTCACCAGACCAGAAACTCTGACAAGCACACTTTCAGCAGAATCGTATTGTGCAACTCCGGGTTCCAGTTATGTGGTGGCCATCAAATCGGATGCTATGGGCATAGGAGATGATGATTTGGGGCATATACTTATGCGGGCTTTTGTGAATTCACTCAAAGAGGCAGATAAATTACCAACTGCCATCCTTTTGTATAACAGCGGAGTAAAAATTGCCCTGAAAGGTACCGATACAGCCCTTTCATTGCAGGAACTGGAAGATAAAGGCATAGCAATTATCGCTTGCGGTACCTGTATTGAATATTATGGAATAAAAGAATCACTGGCCGTGGGCATGATCAGTAATATGTATACCATTACCAGATATTTATCGGAAGCCGGACATGTGGTTTATCCGTAACAAGTCAATAGTTTATAGACAATAGTTTATAGTTCATAGTTTATAGCTTAATGGATAAGGAATGAGAGTTTATAGTTCATATTTCAGTAAGGGATTAGGATTTAGATACTAATCTCTCAATTTGGCGTATTATATGGCACAATATTCTAATATATTTTACAATATCAACTATTTACAGCTCACAGAAGTTCTATGAATTATCAACACAGTTACAAATCCTATGTATCTGATATCTGCGTTTTTTGCGTTCAAAATATGTCGATTAAATCGAAATACGTAGTATTTTAAAATCCGTTTTTTTCCGCTTAATCAGTATAAACTACGAACTATAAACTATTGACTATATACTATAAACTAATATGAATGAATAGCTATTTTGATAATTCTTCCACTTCGTTTCCCAAACCGACGGAAGTTGCCCGGAATATTTCCAGGTACCTAACGGAAGGTGGCGGAACATACGGCAGAGCGGCATACAAACGGGTACAAAAAGCAACTGCTCAGGTTGAAAGGTGCCGGGACATGATAGCAACAGTAATGGGTATAAAAGATGCTGAAAAAATATGCTTTTCCAGTAATGCTACTACAGGTTTAAATGCCATATTTTCCGGCCTTGATTTACAAAAAGGTTCGCGTGTTTGGGTATCAGCTTTGGAACATAACGCCGTGATGCGTCCGCTATGGCACCTGCAACAAACAGTAGGAATCGGTATAAATACATTGCCTTCACTGGAAGATGGATGCATAGATGTAGAAAAGCTTGAAAAATTATCGGCCGACGAAGTAGATTGGTTGGTAATAAACCATCTGAGCAACGTGAACGGTGTGATTCAACCTATGGATAAAATTGCCATTCTGGCAAAATCGAAAGGATGGAAAATAATTCTTGACAGCTCACAATCATTGGGAGAAATTGATGTAAAAGCGTCAGAATGGGATCTTGATTTTATAGCCTTTACAGGACATAAATCGCTGTTGGGTCCTACCGGGACAGGTGGTTTTTATTGTAAAGACACTTCCTTACTACAACCCACTGTGTTTGGTGGCACCGGAAGCATGTCCGACTCCTATGAAATGCCACTGGAACTACCGGACCGATTTCAGGCTGGAACACCCAATGTAGTGGGAATAGTTGGTTTGCTGGCTGCATTGGAAAACAAACCTGATCCGCAGCATACACCTAAGGACTTTTTGGATTGTATGAATTCAATTGAAAGATTACCCGGAGTTCACATCTACGGAGCTGCCCATGCGGAAGGTCAGGGAGAATTATTTTCACTGACCCACGAAAGTCTGTCTCCGGCGGCATTAGCCCAAGGAATGTACGACAAGTACGGGATTGAAACCCGATCAGGATTACACTGTGCCCCGCTCGCTCACCGTACCCTCGGAACCTTCCCAACCGGAACTCTTCGAATCTCCTTATCGTGTTACCATACCAAGGATGATTTAGAATATTTACTTAAAGCGATGACTGATGTCACAACCCGATAAAATAGCCATCTTCCGAACTACCAGGTCGGTTATCAAATCGGATGCAGCATGCAAAAAAGCAGGTATCACTGTTCGCGTAATTGCTGTTCCACCAGCTATTTCGTCGGAATGTGGCATGTGCTTACAAATTTCAAAAACTCAGTTGGCTGACTTCACCTCCTTGATGGACTCGTTAGCTATCGAAACAAAAATATATGACTACAACTTCCTTTGATTTATTAAGTACCTGCGCTTCGGGTGGCTGCTCGGCAAAACTGGACCCTGCCGCCCTTACCGACTTATTATCATCAATTCCGTTGATGAAGGATGCACGCATCATGGTGGATATCGAAACCCACGACGATGCCGGAGTATACAAATTGAATGATGAAACTGCATTAATTGTGACCACCGACTTTTTCCCCCCGGTTTGTTCGGATGCTTTTACCTTCGGCCAGATTGCCGCAGCCAATGCCCTGAGCGATATATATGCCATGGGCGGAACACCCTTGCTAACCTTGAATCTAACCATGTTTCCCTCAAAAGACATTCCATTGGAAGTCCTTCGAAATATTCTGGCCGGTGGACAGGATAAGATCAATGAGTCCGGTGCTTTTACTATGGGTGGACATACCATCGACGACAATCCACCAAAGTATGGACTGGCTGTAGTGGGAACTGTTCATCCGGATAAACTGATTACCAACGCCGGTTTAAAGCCGGGTCAAATGCTTATTCTCACCAAACCTCTGGGTATTGGTATTCTGATGGCTGCTCAACGTATGGGATTGGCAGAACAAGAAGCATATGAACATGCACTGGAGCAAATGAAAATGCTCAATAAAGCCGGAGCTGTTTGCATGCAGCAGTTTGGCGTGAAGGGTGCAACGGATATTACCGGCTTTGGTTTATTGGGACATGCACTGAAAATGGCAGAAGCATCGAATGTAAGCATTCAACTTTCGCTTAGCTCTTTACCGGTGTTACCACAAGTGCTGTCCTTACTCGGGAATGGTTGTATTCCCGGAGCTGCATTCCGCAATGCAGATTTTGTAAAAGATCTGGTATTTTATGCTCCCACTTGTTCGGTAGAACAAAAAATGCTGGCCTGCGATGCCCAAACTTCGGGCGGCTTATTGATGGCTGTAGATGCCGATAAGGCAGAAGCATTGATTACCGCATTAAGATTTGCTCACCCTCAGGCTACTGTTATTGGGGAAGTTACAGTACGCAAAAATAAAATCATTTATTGCCAATAAAATATATCGCAAAGACGCTACTTGATGCGTCTCTACGATATAATTTATTTTTAAATTTTGACAAAAACCAATTTTTCATTTCCTTTATCAACTATTTCATTGAAATAAAATTTGATTTTGGCATATTCTGTTGCCTGATAGATGGGTAGTTTAAAATAATAAACAAACGAAACTATAATTTTCTTTTCATCGCTTTTAATCATGTAATCCATTTCAAACTGATCGTTCTTTATCTTCTGATCAGCAGGTGAAAAATCTATTTTATAGCCTTCGGGAATATTAATTTCTGCGTAATAAGTTCGTTTTACCGGATAAATCATATCTATAGGATTCGTACGACTTTGTTGTGTCAAGGGATTTTCTTTGATGATTTCATGAAGAAAAGGAGAAATATAAATTTTTCCATTGATCCTTTCCGGATAATCATTAATGCTGTATTTCAAGCAATAGGCTTCTTTAATATTACCTTGATTCTTTATAGTTATTGACGAATCAGCTACCGAATAACCTTTCTCTGTCAATTCTTTCTGCATATTTTTAATATTCTCACCAATAGTACTACGGGAATTAAATCCATCATATTCGGTAGTATAAGTATTTATATTTGCTTTTATTGTAGAATCCGTGACATTGACAGAGCAGATAGTACGTTTTTTTGAAGGAAAAAGACATTGCAGACCTATCCATTCTGCTTTTTCTTTTTGTATGATTAGTCCCTGATCATTTAAACATCTTGACGGAAGGAAGTCATTGGCGAGCAACGTTTCTGTAGCATCGGAAAGTACAACCTTACCATCAATTTCAGCATAAATGATTACGTAGTTGAAAAAGCTACTAAATGGGTAATCAAGCTTCACTTTCCCGTTTTCACGGGTACTGATAATTACGGGATATGCTTTGATACCGGCAGCATTCAGCAACCCGATAGTGAACAGGTTAATATCAGCACTATTTCCAAATTTATCATTTAACAGATCTTTAGGCGATTTGGAGGCATACATTCTATTCTGTTTATTCCAACTAAAATTTGCCTTCACATAATTTAAAATGGAATCATACTTTTCCAGGGCAGGTTTAACCGATAAACTTTTCAGATCAAATAATTTCTCAGCCATATTCTCACTCTTTCGGGCATACCCTCCGAAATCGGAATTCTTCATCATTTCAACGATCAATTTAGGCCAGGTAGTCATGATTTTATTAGTTGCCCCATTTATCTGAGTTACTTGAGATAACTGGAAATCCAGTTTTATAATATTATCCTGTATGGAAGCAATATATTCTTCATCTTTATAAGCCGGAACATTTTTCATTCCATATTTGTGAATCATATCATTAAAATTCACGGGGCCAAATTGCTGTTCCAAACCACGGTCTGCAACGGATGTTTGGCTATCGAATTTCGAAGCCCCTTGTAACAAAAAAGTATATTCATAAAACGGAATCATCCGTACCTCATATTCGCTGAATATCACCGGTATTTTCCATTGAAATTCCCAGTCCCTGAGGTTAAATATATATTGTGATCTGATCTTATATTTATACTCTAAAATGGAGCCTTCTTTAACATCCGGCATGGCAAACTTTTTTAAAAGCCAGGAATCATTCAATTTTTCATTATGACAATTGGAAATATTTAAAGACGTTTTCCTTAACTGTCCCTCTTCAAAATTATAAGTATTACCTTCAAGGTCTTCAACTTGCTCATAAATATCACCTTCCTGATAGAATGGAATTTCCACATTAGCCCATTTAATACCAGCCTCATTAAAAACTTTAATCCGGGTAGTTCTTTCAAAGATTACATCAAAACCGATCTCAGTTCGTTGAAAATGTGACTTCCCAATATCAAACAACACCACAGCTTCAGCTGTTTTATCGGGAGCATAGTAAGCCATTTCGACTTCATCTCTTCCAATTTTATTAAATTCATTCGTAAAATTCTGTGCATTTAAAAATAGTTGGAAACTAAAAACGAGCACTGAGGTAATTAAGTAGTGTTTCATCTATGAACAATATTTAAAATTTTATTTTGTATTAAGGTTGTCTATCACTTCGTAGTTACTATATAAGTGTTGTTCTCTATTCCGTAGACCTTGTGCACAAAGTCGTAAAAACTCTTGTACTTATCCTGTGGATAAATGCCTGCATTCAGTACAAAATGCTTAACAATTATCATCTTAGATCCCGTTGGATGAAATTTCAGTTCATATTCCCCGAATTCTGTTGAAATATATTCATCAGTAAGAGTACCTGTTAGTGTATACCCGGCAGGTATTTCATATTCCAGGGTATCCGTTTTGAAAATCGGATAATCCAGTTTCACGGGTAAATATCTATATTTCGGTTCTTTAAAAGGAGGAATCGAAAAAGGAATATTCCGGATAAGAATTTCATTTCCGTATTTTTTAAATAGATTGGTAGATGTGGCTGAATAGATGAGCGATATCTCCGAAGAATCGCGTGCAGAGGGTAGCAGACTGAATTCGGAAAGTTCAAAACCGGTTTCAATAAAATTATTTCGGATGATTTGTAATTTTTTTGACTCACTAACTCTACGCGATACAAAAAATAAAGTTTCAAATGTATCTCCCCTGTATGTATTCCTGAAATTTGCAAGTCCAACGTTATTCTCGCCGGGAGTAATCCTGATTTTCCGGGTTTCCAGAACATCTTCTTTTAATAAAGCAGGTGTATGGGAAAAATTACTTTGCTCTTTATCAATAATGAAAGCGTCCCGGTTTTGGGTAAATGTTCCGGGCTTATTAAATGGCCCATCGCTGGTACAATCGAGCCAAAGAGTATCGGTAGCGAGTGGAACGTATAGAATAACATGATTAAATTGCTGGGAAGGTAAGTTTTTATCAATCTCTTTTATCTGATCTCCGGCTAAAACTTTCGTATAATTAGATTGTATGCCAATATATTGGAGTACAGCTCTGAAATAATTTGTTAACGCCTTACAATCTCCGTACTTATTTTCTGCAACATAGGAGGCTGGATAAGGTTTTAGCCCCCCTGTCTCTATGGTAATATTAATGTAACGGGTAGCATCCTGTAAATAATGATAAAGTATTTTTATCTTCTCCTTTTCATCCGTAATTCCATTAATTAACGAGCTAATTTTCGCCTTTTCACCAGGAGGTAATTCGGTAAGACCTTCAATCATACGATACTGCCAGTTGCCATAGGAAGCCCAACTGCCGAAAGAGCCGGACTGTTCGTAGTTGAATTTTTCGGGAACGACAAAAACATTCGGAAAAAAGTCACTCATTAACGGCGAAAATATTTCCGGTTCAATTAGATGGTTGTAAGATGCCTTCCAACAATATTTAATTCCAGTTCCTGCAGTATCTGATTTAAAACTATCTACAAGTCGACTATTATAGGCTATTTTAAATTCGTCGGGAACTTCAATGGTTAATATCGCTTTTTTTGTTGGGACATCACTGTCAATGACGGGTAGCCAATGATCAAGATATAGAAATTCTTCTTCTACAGTCTGATAACTATAACATAAGGTATAGGGATATATGTTGTGTTTTAATGTAAATTCTTTTACAAAATTATCTTCGTATAACGAAAAATCAGCAATGAAACTACGCACGGTAATATCACTGTTCTTTAATTTTTTAATAACGATTCCATCATTATCTTTAATAAAAGCTTCAATTTTCGACACCTTATTCATTTTTGAATAAGGTATACTGACTTCGGTATATTTATCACCGGCCCTGTTATTAATCAGTATTTCAAAAGATAAGGCTTTATAAAGTTTATCATTCCTGACAACAATATTCGTTTCCTGATTCGTCAGTTCGGCATCGGAATTTTGTGCCCATGCGGATGTGGGTTGAAACGAACAAAGTAACAGGAGTACAATAACAAAGTTTTGATAATTTTTTATCATGTGAAAACAATTGCATTAATTTTAAGGTAAATATCAACAATAGGTTCGAAGTCACAAATTAATGTTTCCATTGTATAATATGTGCAAAACTATGAAAAAAGAATTGATTTAACAAATATTACGTGAATAAAATTTCAAAAAAAGTGAAAAGTAATTGGTTAATTAGTTATTGAGTTAATTAGATATTGGGTATTGGGTAATTCGATAGCTATCGGGATGTAATTGGGTAAATGATTAGGTAGGTAATTGGGTACTAATAACTATTTGTAGAAACACAAAGATCGTTCATAACGTTCAACGAAAAAAAAATCAAAGAAAAAAGGACAGTTTATTCAACCATCCCTTTATTTATTCAAAAAAAATCAGACATGAATCAACAACTCATATTCTGCAAAAAATGGCAGATACAAGGTGTTATAGCATTGTTCAATTCTGTTTCGCAAGTTCCAACGCTGCCATAATAAATGGACCAATCACTTTCGGGTCATCATTACGTATAGGTTCGCTAATATAATAGGCATAGGATCCATCCCTGTACGGATCGCCACCTAAACCGGCCACACTGCAAGCCCTTGCAATGGATGTAGTGCCATCTGCATTTACTTGTGTGCTAAATTTAATCATACCGTCAAATGCTTTCTGAGCCGGTTTTAAATATTTTAAAGGTAAATATCCATTGTTGACTCCCTTTGCCAATACATAAGAAAACATGGCGGTGCCGGTTGATTCCAGGTAATTACCTGAACGTTTTGGTAAATTAGTTACCTGATACCACATACCCGTTTTTTTATCCTGATATTTAATTATTGAAGAAGAAAGACGGTTTAAAATACGAATTAGCTCGGGTCTACCTTTGTGATTTATAGGCAAATAATCCAGTACATCCACTATAGCCATCATATACCAACCCATGCTACGGCTCCAAAAATTAGGAGATTGTCCTGTAACTGGATTTGCCCATTTTTGTGTTTTGCTTTCGTCCCACCCATGATAATTCAATCCGGTCGCTGGGTCCAACGTATGTTTATCAGTCACCATAAACTGGTTAATCACGTCGTCAAAAACACGCATTTCGTCGAAAGTTGCAGCATATCGGGCATAAAATGGACAACCCATATACAGACCATCGAGCCAGATTTGATTGGGATATATTTTTTTATGCCAAAAAGCACCTTCAGAAACGCGGGGATGTGTATAGAATTGTTTACGTAGTAAACGAATGGCTTTCAGGTATTTTGGTTCTTTGGTATGTTCATACATCTCAAACAAAAAATTACCACCGTTTAGCCGGTCAATATTATAATCGCTTAGATTGTAAGTGAGTATTTCACCGTTATCATTAACAAAAAAGTCGGAAAACTGTTTTACATAATCAAAGTACCGTTTATCACCTGTTTTGTCGAATACCTGAATCATGGCTTTTGCCACCAAACCTTGGGTATAATCCCATTTTGGCTTTTTCACAAAATCAGCCATCCAAAGTTCGGGATTGTGTTTCATTTCCGAATCGGCTATTCGCACAGACCAGGCAATATAATCGGTTTTCGGTTTCGCTTCTACAAATGGTACACATGCCAACATAATCAATACAAGGGAAAAAAAAATTCTCATAACATTCCTATTTTAAAATACTCTTTATTTGAATATACAAAAGTGGCGATTTTTTTTCATTTCAATGTCCAAATAAAGCCAAAAAACGTATAATAATTGATTTTTGTTCATTCAAATTTTGTAGAGACCATACAACATTATTAAAAAAAAAAATCTAATTCGGAAAGATGAAAATAAAAGAGGATGAATCGTCTGTTTTTTGGAGGAAAGTAGCTTTAACTCTTAGAAAAAACCCGCACATACTATACAAAAGTGTGCCGATTTCACAAAAATGAAACAATAAGATAGCTTTAGTTGAAAAAAACACCATATTTAGCTATAAAGAGCTTATATAATATCAAAAAAACATTACTTTTGTATAGCTATTTCTATATAGCAATGACTCAATTACCCCTTATGATGAAACCGATTATTCCTCCTGTAGATAAAGAAATTCTTAAAAAGGAACTCAGTAAAGAAAGATTCCTACGTCCTACAAACAAAGCTCACAATGAAATATACGTTATAACGGCTCACAATGCCCCTAATGTTATGCGTGAAATTGGGCGCTTACGCGAACTTTCATTTCGTTCGTGGGGTGGTGGAACCGGAGAAGAAATTGACACAGACAAATTTGATTATATGGAAAAGCCATATCATCAGCTCATTGTATGGAATCCTCATGCAGAAGAAATAATAGGTGGATACCGATATCTGCCCGGACTGGATGTAGACTACGATGAAAAAGGCCAACCAAAATTTGTCATGGCTCATTTATTTCATTTCAGCGATAAATTCATTAAAGAATATATACCCTATACCATAGAATTGGGTCGAGCTTTTGTTCAACCCGATTACCAGACATCTAAAATGGGCACCAAAAGCCTTTTTGCATTGGATAATTTATGGGATGGTTTGGGTGCTTTAGTTCACACAGTGAAAAGTTCCCGCTATTTCATAGGCAAAGTAACCATTTATGAAAATTTTCCGCTTAATGCCCGTGAATTGATCTACGAATACATGTTCCGCTATTTTCCCGATCCCGATCAGTTGATAGTACCAAAAAATACGGTTCACGTAAGTGAAAAGAATGAAGCCCTGGCAAAAGAACTTTTTATTGAAAAAGATGTCACTTCAAACTATAAAGTACTTCAAAAAGCCGTACGTGCGGAAGGTGAAACAATACCACCAATGTTCAGTGCTTATATCGGGCTTACAGATACCATGCGGGTTTTTGGTTCTATCGTTGATCCCGATTTCGGTAATGTATACGAAACAGGCATTATGATTACTATGGCCGATTTGCTTGAAGCCAAACGGAAACGATACATCGATCCTTATCTGGAATATATAATGAAGATAATAGAAGAACGAAAAATGGCCAAAAGAGCAGCAAAAGAAAAAAAATTAGCTGAGAAGCTCAAATCGAAAGAACATAAGAAAAGCTCAAAAAAGATATAAAAGGATTACAAAAAAACACCCCTATAGTTTGTTAAACTATAGGGGTGTTTTTTGTAGTAACTAATTTATCATTCGCATTATTAAAATTATAAATTCAAATTTCAGATAGTTAAAGAATATACATGCAACTTTGAATGTATTTTCTACTAATTAATTGAAAATATATCACCTAGGATATGGATTAACTTTCACTAATTATACCCAAAACCTATCACATGCAATCATCAAAGAAATTCTCTGGCAAATTGTGGATATTTATTTTTTGTCCCTTTTTATATGGAATTGGATCTATGCTGTTTGCCGGTGCCGGGTTAGAAATCACCGTTATTTCAGTCCTTCGGTTAAGTTGGTGTTCCTCTTCAGAGCAATTATCTCCTTCCGAACAGCGATTTAGCAAGCGTGATTCACCATATCCTTGGGCTTTTACACACCGGGGGTCAATACCTTGATTTACTATATATCGGACTGTAGATTCAGCACGAAGTTGCGATAAGCGTAAGTTATATTTAGCCGTACCACGGCTATCTGTATAAGAACCTAACTCTACCTGAATAGGGTATTTTCTTAAAATATTGATCAAACTATCGAGCGATGGCTTTGCATCGGGACGTATCTGCCATTTATCATAATCATAAAGCACATTTTCGAGCACCCATATATTTTTAAAAGTCATCTCCAGAATTAACTCTTTAGGAGCATCAAAAGTAACATTTCTCGTTTTTTTTGCCTGAATATTTATTGTCAGACATTCGTCCTGACAGTTAGTTTCAACAGCTTTTACAATAAAATCACCCGTGTTTTTTACATCAAATACATATCTACCGGTATTATCAGTTTTTTCAACCGAAACTTCATTCGTCGATTTGTTTAATAAAAAAACAGTAGCTCCCTGCATAGGCTTTTGTGATTTTTTTTCCCTTACAATACCAGTAATATGTGAAATTTTGGGCTGAGGAGCATATTCGAAACGGTAAATATTGTCATTGCCAAACAAACGGTCTGAAGTAAAATATCCGGATATATTTGTTGAGTCCTGAACCCATCCAAAATCGTCGCTCGGGCTATTTACCGGATAGCCGATATGCTCCACCTCTCCTACACCTTTTATAGCATCCTCCAGCGGGATTCTATAAATGTCAAGTCCACCTAAACCTGCCATGGCATCACTACTAAAATACAGAAAACCCTGCGGGCTTAGATAGGGAAATACTTCATTTCCGCGAGTATTTAGCAGTTTAGAAAAGGTTTCAGGAGAATTCCAAGGCTTATCAACACTCATTCTTTTTACATAATAAAGGTCAAAACCACCTTTTCCAGCTGGTTTGTCGCTACTAAATACCATCAACGTTCCTGATTGATTAACAGTAGGATGCATCACGGAACATTGACTACTTTCTCCCAACTTAACTTGCTGAATTTCTTCCACATGTCCATTTTCATATCTCGACTTCATCAGCTTTATTCGATTCGGAATATTTATTTCTGATGCCAATTGATTTGATGAAAAGTAAAGGTTATAATTAGAGTCCAGCGTGGCCGTTGCGACATTGTATTTTAAATTTTGAAGACCATCGAGCAGTTTTGCAATACTTAAACTATCTATTCCTGTATTCCTATCCTGCCCGTTTATATTTCCACGCTGTTGAAGTGGTTTCGTGTCGCTACCCTCATAAACAGGAGAAAATCGTTTGGATTTAATACTATTCTCCTGAATAGTATTTTTTATTTGAATGGTCGGGAATTGGGCTGTTTCTGATAACTGATTGAGCGGAACTGTCCATAAGCGACTGTAGCTTTTTCCATCCCAGCCCGATGCCTTCTCGTGATTAGTTGCAGGACTATTACTACTGAAAAGCAAATTATCACCTGCCAGCATGGGCGAAAATTCTCTGTACGCCGTATTGATATTCAGATAACTGATATGCCAGTCAACTGAATCTTCTTTAAAATTATCCATAGCAATAGGATCTAAATAACCGGCAGCTTTAAGTTTATAGCCATCAATCCCATTTAACCAGAAAGCAGCTTTCGAATAATTTTCCAATCGGGCTTCGAGTTCGGATAACCGAATACGTTGTTGCTCACTAAGCTTAGTAGATGGATTTGAAGATAATTGGTTAAGCACCCTGCGGGCATTATCGTATTCGCGCATTTGCCAATAACTGTCGGATAGTTTTATCAACACATTTTTATCCACTAGTCCGGTTGACTGCAGGTATTTTTCGTAATTTTCAGCTGCTACCGAATACATGAAATGGTCATATGCCCTATTCCCCTGATCAAGCAATTGTGTAGATTTGGTTGATTTCGGTTTTTCAATCGGGAATGCTCCCAACGGTTCGAAAAAGCTCTGAAATAAAGCCAGCAGAACAAATAAGAGAAAAGTTCTTGTGAAAATCTCTCTAGTTTGAATTATATTTAAAGTTTTATTCATAGCATTTTTCTTAGTAATTATATTGTTCTAAATCAAAACAAACTAATAATAACGGGGTGAAAGTATGTCCAATACTTTGCTGGTATCAAATTCGTACCGGAGCATAAGTTCGTGGGTACCCTGATTAAACCGGTTCAATACTGTGAGTGTATAATCATAAGCATAACCGATACGAATTTGAGGTGTTATTTGAAATTCGGCCATTCCTACCAGTGCATCAGCTGTTCGGTAACTCATGCCTAAACCAATTGTATTTCGGAGCCAAACGTTCATATTCAAATCAACCTGTGTAGGAAATCCCGATACCGCTTTAAAAAGGACAGATGGTTTGAATTTTACGACATCAGAAACTACAAAAATATAACCTCCGGTTAAAAAATAGTGATGATTTGCTCCCGGAGCATTTTCAGTACGGGTAGGATCATTGTAAAAAGTTTTAGTTTTCAACAAGGCGGGTATCGAAAAGCCCAGGTACCAACTTTCTTTTGAAAATAACACTCCAAAACCAACCGTTGGAAGCCACGCACTTTCAGCTATTGCAAAAGCAGGATCACCAGGATCAAGCGGAGTAGTTTCATCATACCGGGCTTTAAAATTTAAAAAGCCCCCACTCAATCCGAAGGTAAATATTGAATTCTCCAGTGCAAGTCGGTAAGAATAAAGGGCTTGCAAACCGGTAGTATTCTCTATGCCTAACCTATCGTTATACATTTGTATACCATAGCCCACATTACTTTTTTCCTGCCGCTTATCCCATGATATGGAAGTTGTTTGCGGACTACCTTCAAAACCTACCCACTGATTACGATACAATACGTTGATATTATTTACGGCCCTGTGTCCGGCATAAGCAGGATTAACAGTCAACATATTAAACATGTATTGCGAATACATGGGTGATTGTTGTCCGTAAAGAATGGATGGGAGAAAATGTAGCATCATAAGCAGTAAGAATATTATCTTTACCGGAACGATGCCTACTTTGCGTTGAATTTTCTCATTCTTTTTCATATCGATTGTCAGCTTAATCTGATTTTCAATTTTGTAATTCTATCTTCTGAGAGTTAAATACCCGGAATATTGTTTTTTTTCGCCTGTAATACTATTCCTCTGTTCCACAACATAATAATAAGTTCCGCCGGGAAGATCCTTATCGGCATACTTACCCGTTCCTTTGCCATCCCAATCATTTTGGTAATTATTATCTTCGTAAACAACGTCTCCCCATCGACTGAATACCTGAAGTTTAATGGTAAACTGTGTAGAATGAATAATCACAAATCGTTCATTGTACTGATCGCCGTTTGGTGAGAAAGCATCCGGAATAAACATTTCGATGGCCGGTATATCCGACATAGTTAAACGCGGTAAAACACCCATACCGGTAGGATCATCGGATCGGAAATTATGAATATGACCATCCACCAACGAGTACCCATTCAATATACCCTGATTGTAAACTTTCCCTGAAAATCCATTCGGGTCTATCTGTAACCGGATTTGAATGGAATCAATTTCTCCGCCTTCCAGTTTTCCGTTTCCCTGCAAAGTATTCAGCTCATAGATTCCATCATAAAGTGAATTTGCCTTTAGTTTATCACCTGCTGAAATAAGTTCCACGTTGAAACTGATAGGTGAAGGAAAGGTTTTGGTCAGGTCATCCACCAACTGAATATTTCGAATGGCATTTGTTGTTTTATTTCCAATAATAATTGAATAAATCAGGCTAAAGGTACCATCCTTTCTCAATTCAGGCGTCGTGGCAGTTTTAGTTACATAAACCAATTTTCCCAAATCATTGACTGTAACATTAACTGTTGCAACTGCACATAATGTGTTTGAGCTGCAAATGGTATAGCTAAATGCATCAACGCCATCAAAATTGGGTTCTGGAATATACACTACTTTATCGTCTGTAGGATCATTGGGTGTATCATTGTTATCAACCCAAGTATTTCCATGTTGCCCATCGGTGCAAGTAATTGAACCTATGGCAGGTGGATCGAAACCAAAATCGTCATTCACTAAAACAGCGATTATCACGGTATCATTTTCGTTCACAAAGGCAACATCGTTTATTGCAGTCACAGGATCTGAGACAGAAATAACTGTTACATAAACTGTTGCCGTTTCAGCATTAGTCAATCCGTTAGGAAATGATACTGTAACCGTATAGGAAAAACTGTCATTTCCATTATAGTTGGGATCGGTTGTGTAAGTTACAGTACCATTTGGCAACAAAACTATCTTTCCATGCACTGGATTTGTAGTAGAACTGACAACGTAATTCGTACCATATGTTCCCTGAAAACTATCGTTGGACAATACCTGAATATTCACTGATTCATCCTCATTTACCGATGCTACGTCATCTTTAATATCCGCTATAGCAATCACAGTTATTGTAACCGTTTCCTGACCGGTCTTAGTACTTCCATCCGAATATGTTGCTGTAACTGTATAAACGAAACTATCTGTACCGTTAAAATCGGGATATGGCACATAGCTTACTGTTCCGTCGGGATTAATTGTAACAACTCCGTTTATTGGCTTATCTGCCGGTAAAACGGTTATCACAATATTCTGATTACTGATTGTATCGTTATTCAGTACCCCGATATTAAGACCGTTATCTTCGTCCAGAACAACCAAATCAGGCAATAAAGTAAAATCAGATACAACCTGAATGACAGTTGGCACGCTTGTAACAAAAGTCGTTTCATCACTTTCTATACGACCGATATTTGTGATCATTGTTCCATTGGCTACATCAGGATTCACTTTCACTGTAACAGTAAGAGTTAAAGAATTACCGGCAACTAAATCTTCAAAAAGCCAGTTTACAGAATTTCCATTCAAAGTACCACCTTCCGTGGCGCTTTGAAAACTTAATCCATCGTTCAATATATCGCTTACCTTAACCTGATGTGCATCGCTTAAACCGGTATTCTGTACAATCAATTTATAATTTACTGTTTGACCAGCTGTTACAAAGTTCAGTGATGATGTTTTTACAATCGATAGATTCACCAGGCTTGACTGAATATTTGTATCAGTCGAAATGTTATTGGTTAAATCATTATCTGCAACCGTTGGTGGATTGCTGACAACAGCCGTATTTGTTAAATTACCGGTGTATGCTGAAGGAATATTTACTAAAACAGTGTAGGTGATTTTTCCGTCAACTGGAATTTGTACCAATTCATTCAGGCTCCCGTTTCCAATGGCATTTCCACTTGCTCCTCCTTCAAAAGTAGCTTTCCAGGAGCCGGATGTTGTTGCAGGTAAATTATCGGTTACCAACGCATTAGTAACTCCATCTAATCCTTTATTTACAACCTCCAAGGTATACGTAGTTATAGTACCTGGTGTGTATGTATTTGTGCCATCAGTTTTAGTTATTGATAAATCGGACGTTGGATCAACAACAACTGTTACCGATGCTTCATCACAATTGGAAGGATGTAATTTCTCGCAAATTTGATAAGTAAAGACATAAGTACCTGCTGAAGTAAGTGGTTCAACGGTTATAATGCCAGTCGTTGTATTCACATTTATTCCCGGAACTACGGAATTTAGTGTAAGGTTTAATGTGGATGGAACAACAGCTATTAAGTTATATGTATCGTTATCAAATAGATTCCCAACTACACCGCCAGAGAAACCGGATGAAGCATGAAAATTATCATCATTAGCACATAAAACACCCAATATACCGACTTTCAATATTGAACTTTGCGCACAGGTATGATCAGCAATATTCCGGACAGACAAGGTATAATCACTTGAAGGTACAAGATCCATAAAAGTATTACTTAATTGCCAGGCAACACCGTTTACGCTGTATTCAACTCCAGTTTGCAACGCAATAGCAATAGTTCCTGTCGGAGTTGCACAGCTTGGTTGAACTACGCTTGCAGCCAACGGAATGGCGGGAGCTTCGGGAACAATATTGATATTTATCATGGTTGCCGAAGGACTTACGCAGCTATTATCGCTCAAATTTCGAACGTATAAAGTATAATTTCCAGGATTTAAATTATTAAAAACATTTCCGGCCTGCCAGGTGACGCCGTTAACGCTGTATTCAACAGCGTTTTGCAAAGCAATAGTAATAGTTCCAGTCGGTATAGCGCAAGTTGGTTGAACTACGTTTGCTGCCACCGGAATAACGGGAGCATCGGGAACAATATTAATACTCACCAAAGTTGCCGAAGGAGTTACGCAGGAAACATCACTCAAATTACGAACGAATAATGTATAATTACCGGGATTTAAATTATTAAAGACATTTCCTGCCTGCCAGGTAACGCCGTTAACGCTGTATTCAACAGCACTTTGCAAAGCAATAGTAATAGTTCCTGTCGGAGTTGCACAGCTTGGTTGAACTACGCTTGCTGCCTCCGGAATGGCGGGAGCATCGGGAACAACATTAATAGTCACTAAAGAAGCCGAAGAAGTTACACAGGAAACATCGCTCAAATTTCGAACGTATAAAGTATAATTTCCAGGATTTAAATTATTAAAGACATTTCCGGCCTGCCAGGTAACGCCATTAATGCTGTACTCAACGGCAGTTTGCAAAGCAATAGAGATAGTTCCGGTCGGATTTGCGCAACTTGGTTGAATTACGCTCGCAGCAACCGGAATTATTGGAGCATCGGGAACAACATTGATAGTCACTAAAGAAGCCGAAGGAGTTACGCAGGAAACATCACTCAAATTACGAACGTATAAAGTATAATTTCCAGGATTTAAATTATTAAAGACATTTCCGGCCTGCCACGTAACGCCATTTACGCTATATTCAACAGCACTTTGCAAAGCAATAGTAATAGTTCCAGTCGGTGTTGCGCAAGTTGGTTGAACAACGCTCGCAGCAACCGGAATAGTTGGAGCATCGGGAACAACATTAATAGTCACTAAAGAAGCCGAAGTAGTTACACAGGAAACATCGCTCAAATTTCGAACGTACAGAGTGTAATTTCCGGAATTTAAGCCAGTGAAAATATTGCTTGCCTGCCACGTAACGCCATTTACGCTGTATTCAACAGCTTTTTGCATAGCAATAGTAATAGTTCCAGTCGGTATAGCGCAAGTTGGCTGAACTACGTTTGCAGCAACCGGAATTATTGGAGCATCAGGAACAACATTGATAGTCACTAAAGAATTCGAAGGAGTTACACAACTATTATCGCTCAAATTACGAACGTATAAAGTATAATTTCCGGGATTTAAATTGTTAAAAACATTTTCGGCTTGCCAGGTTACGCCATTTATGCTGTATTCAACAAAACTTTGCAACTCAATAGTAATAGTTCCAGTCGGTATAGCGCAGGTCGGTTGAACTACGCTTGCTGCCACCGGAATAGTTGGTGTATCGGGAACAACATTGATAGTCACTAAAAAAGCCGAAGGAGTTACACAGGAAACATCGCTCAAACTACGGACATACAAATTATAATTTCCCGGATTTAAATTATTAAAAACATTTCCGGCCTGCCAGGTGACGCCGTTAACGCTGTATTCAACAGCGTTTTGCAAAGCAATAGTAATAGTTCCAGTCGGTATAGCGCAAGTTGGTTGAACTACGTTTGCTGCCACCGGAATAACGGGAGCATCGGGAACAATATTAATACTCACCAAAGTTGCCGAAGGAGTTACGCAGGAAACATCACTCAAATTACGAACGAATAATGTATAATTACCGGGATTTAAATTATTAAAGACATTTCCTGCCTGCCAGGTAACGCCGTTAACGCTGTATTCAACGCCGGTTTGCAACGCAATAGTAATAGTTCCTGTCGGATTTGCGCAACTTGGTTGAATTACGCTTGCTGCCACCGGAATGGCGGGAGCATCGGGAACAACATTAATAGTCACTAAAGAAGCCGAAGGAGTTACGCAGGAAACATCGCTCAAATTACGAACGTATAAAGTATAATTTCCAGGATTTAAATTATTAAAGACATTTCCTGCCTGCCAGGTAACGCCATTAATGCTGTACTCAACGGCAGTTTGCAAAGCAATAGAGATAGTTCCGGTCGGATTTGCGCAACTTGGTTGAATTACGCTCCCAGCAACTGGAATTATTGGAGCATCAGGAACAACATTGATAGTTACTAAAGAAGCCGAAGGAGTTACACAGGAAACATCACTCAAATTACGAACGAATAATGTATAATTTCCAGGATTTAAATTATTAAAGACATTTCCTGCCTGCCAGGTAACGCCATTAATGCTGTACTCAACAGCAGTTTGCAAGGAAATAGTAATAGTTCCAGTAGGTATTGCGCAGGTCGGTTGAATTACGCTCGCAGCCACCGGATTGACGGGAGCATCGGGAACAACATTGATAGTTACCGGACTGGTTGCATTCGTTCGACAAGCATTATCGGTAGTACTTCTTACTGTTAAAGTATAGGTTCCTGGTGCTAAGCCTGAAAAAGTTGAAAGTAACTGGAAACCAAAACCAACACTGTATTCGACATTAGCCTGAGCATTGAATTGAATAGTTCCTGAGTTTACAGCACAGGTAGGTTGTGTTACACCTGCTACGCTGGGAACTGGTGGAGGTGGTGGAAGGGCATTGACAGTAAATAAAACTGAAGGCGCAGATGTACAGAGCACCTCGTTTGTAACTGTAATCGTATAACTGCCCGAAGGGGCTAATCCTGTATAAAGAAAATTTGTTGTATTTCCCGAAACTGATGACCCGGAGGATGATGTTAGCACCCAATTCCCTGCGGGTAAAGAACTTAATTGCACGCTTCCAGTGGGTGTTGCGCAAGTAGGTTGAGTTAAAGTACCAATTACAGGTGCAGTCGGCAAATCGGGATCTATTAACACGATATCAAATTCGGTTGTAGGATAGCAACCACCTGTTACCCAATACCGAATGTTATTATATTCCCCGGCAATGACCGTTGCTGTAGCCACATTGGAATTAACAATGACGTTTTTAAATAAATGTGTGCCATCAATATCTTCATAATAGAACCGGTCACTATAAGAACCATCTGCTATACCATTGGTAGACATGATTATAGTTCCTTTACCACCACAGCTATCAGGATTGGTTTTTGAAGTAAAAGTCAATGTTGGGCAAATAGTAAAAGTAGCTTTGTAATTTATCCCTCCGTTATTTTCTAAATAATTTTCATTACATCCGTTCGGATTGGTGTTACTCCCTGGCACGCGATAGTAAAGTTCCATCGTATAATTCCCTTCGTTTCGTAGTGTTAAATCGGAGATTTCGGAATTCGGTGACAAACTAAGAGTTTGCCATTTTTGATAGCCGGCTGTATTACAGGGCCCATCACCAGGAATATCTGGGAAAACAGATGTTCCTAAATCGCAATTAACAAAGAAATCGATGGATAAAGAATTGAAAATCGGGGTTAAGGGACGGTTTCCGGTAGGATATATAATATAATTAAATTCTGGTGTGCAGTTATTCCCATTAAATTGTTTAAAGGTCTTGAGTTGAGTACCCCGAAATAATAAATCACTTGAATTGGCTAAATGTGACCCAAAATAACGTCCCAAAAAATTCACATTAGTCCAATCGCCACCTCCCTGATTTATTGCATGCTGTTGAGCCGTATAAATAGTTTTGGCAATGGAACTCGTATTATAAAATTGACTGGAAACACCTACCTGGTCTATCCAAACGGCAGTAGCATATGGGCCAAAATTTTGCGACATCAGCATGGATGCAGAAAACAATTCACAGAGTAACAATATTTGCCTAATGTATTTGACAGCTTTCATGAATATATAGACTTTAATTCCTTTTTCATTGTGGAATAATGGAAAAGAGGAAACAAAAAAATCAGTTCAATCTTTCATCGAAAACAAAAATCATCAATCAATAAAAAAGGGATATCAAATTTGACTATCTATCAGTAAAACTTCATTATATATATTCATATCAGAGAAGTAGTTTATCAGTTTGTAGTTACAATATGCATCTTAAACATGTGATAACAAGAAAGTGACTGTCATCTATTGTACTTAAATTGCGAAAGATAATAAAAAAAAATCATTAGGAGAAAAAAGAAACAAATAGTAAGACGTGATTATATATTTTTTTAATTTAAGAATGTCATTCTAATAAATTAAAAGGGGGGAACTAAAGGCATTTACAGGGTATAAAGTCAATTATTAATCTTCAGAATATGAGTAAAAATTGACTATACAATAAAATTTTTGATCATTAAATTTCAGAAGAATTTTTTTATCGTCATTAGAAACATCCTACCTCCTGGTAGCATGAATTTAGGAATATTTACAAAATTAAAAACAAAATATTAAATAGGAAAGTTCACTTCTGCATTCAAAAGTAATTCTTTTGCATTTCGTAAAGCTGCATCCGTAATATTTTTCCCACTCAACATTTGAGCCACTTCCATCAATCGGTCTTCGGAAGCTAACCGTTCAATATGAGTTTGAGTTTGCTCACCACTATCATCTTTGTAAACGCGATAATGTTGCATTCCTTTGGCTGCTATTTGTGGCAGGTGAGTTATGGCAATCACCTGCATATCGTGGCTCATAGTTTGCATAATTTCGCCCATTCTATGTGCAATTTCGCCCGACACACCGGTATCTATCTCATCGAATACAATGGTTGGTAAATCGGCTTTGTGCGCTACTAAAGACTTAATGGATAACATTACACGCGACACCTCACCACCTGAGGCAATTTGAGCGACCGGTTGAACGGCCCGGTTTTTATTGGCAGAGAATAGAAATTGCACTTCATCTTTTCCCGATTCTATAAAATCGGGTAAAGCTGAAACTGCTACCTGAAATTGAATATTAGGCATACCCAATATAGTCAGTTGATTTACAAGATGAGTCTCAATGGGCTTACAAGCTTTTATCCTGCTATCGGTCAACAACTGTGCATTAGTTTGCATCTGTGCAAAAACAACTTCAATTTTCGCCTTTAAATCGGCAATTTTACCTTCATACGAATCGATTTGGAGCAATTGTGCTCCAAAACTGTCGCGCAAAGTGATCAACTCAGCAACAGTAGTCACTTTATATTTTTTCTGCAGGTTAAAAAAGTCACTCAGTCTATTTTGAACCCATTCCAGTCGGGTAGGATTAAATTCCACCCTTTCCTCAAAAGCAATCATCTCTACTGCTATGTCCTTCACATCGATATATGCCGATTGTAAACGCCCGTACCAGTTTTCACCTTCGGGAACGAAATTTTTTATTTTTAAAAGATTATTTGTGGCTTCTTTGAGCAAGTGTAGCGACATTTGTTCATCGGCCAACAACTGATTGGCTTTGAGTAGTTCCGATTTAATTTCTTCTGCATGACTGAGCGTTTCCTGCTCCATTTCCAAATCGGACTGTTCGTTTTCACTCAGATTGGCATCGGTCAGTTGTTGCCATTGAAATTGTATATAATCTAAATCGGCGGCTTGCTTTTCGGCTGTTTTCTGTAATTGTTTAAGTTCCAATAGCATGGTACGCCATTGGGTATATATTTGCTGATAGGATAACAACAAAGTGACATTTTGAGCAATGGTATCTACGACCTCCAGTTGATAGGCATCATTGGAAAGTAACAAATTTTCGTGTTGCGAATGTATATCAATTAACCGATTGCTAAGGTCACGAATCAAATTTAATCCCACCGGTGTATCGTTTATAAAAGCACGGGATTTACCTGTAGAGGTCAGTTCACGCCGAATTAAACAGATTGACTGATCATCGTCGAGTTCATTTTCAACAAAAAAAGGAGCAAGATGATAACCCGAAATATCGAATTCAGCCTCAATCACACATTTTTCAGCACCTTCCTTAATTGCTTTTGTATCGGCACGTTGACCAAGTATAAGCGAAAGAGCACCCAGAATTATCGATTTTCCGGCACCGGTTTCACCCGTAATTACTGAAAAACCGGATTCAAAGTCGATATTCAGTTCGGAAATTAATGCATAGTTGGAAATATGTAACGATTTGAGCATGGGTTATTGGTGATTGGTGATTGGTGATTGGTTATTTGGTTGATTAGTTGATTAGTGATTGGTTATTGGTTGATTAGTTAATTAGTCATTTGGTTGCCCCCCCCCGATAGCTATCGGGGCTACCTGGAGGTTGAATCAGTACAACTAATTGATTGCTAACAATAACTATGAGTATAATAAATTCTTATCTGCGTAAATCAATCTTCAATCTGTGTGAATCAAAAATATATTATTTTAGGATTTGTTCATACCTGCCCGATTGTGTTGGATTAACATCCGAAAGGATTTCTACAGCCTCGGTTTTTTCTTTGGTCGTTGCCTGTGAAAAAATATTAACCAACTCATCGGTCTTTGCATCCAGAAATGAACTTATAATAATAGCTGAAGGACGGGCTCTATTCGCCTCCCTTAAAAGGGGCAAACCGGCAGCGATCCGTGCACGGCCATTTGTCATATTGGTTGACATCTCATCGAGTCCGAGTCGATGATATTCATAAAAATAATTTCGGTATTTTTTAAATGCTTCATCCATGATATTATTGACCAAGGCATACCTGTTTTTGGAACTTTCAAAAGCTTTCCAACCAGATAATTCAGTTCCTTGTGCTGAGTTAACTATACCTTCAGCCTTTTGGAAATAGGGTGTTCCACCCAAACGGGAATAAGAATCCATATCGTAACCTATTAAAACATAAGCATAATAAGAAAGTACGGCAGTCAGGTTTGAAGTGATGGTATTCTCATTCATCTCCAACTGATCAAATTCCTTGTAATTAAAGTTGAAACTATTATCTTTAAAATTGAAAAGAGTAGTATAATAGCCAGAATTAAATATAGGACGGCGAGATTGTACCTGTATTTCAGCGGTATAAAAATCGTTCGCAACGGATTTCACAACTATGTTAAACGTACATTCTATTCGTTCATTATTGGCAAAAGTCAATTCGGTCCATTTCCGATTGTTCACGAATTCAGAAATAGATTTTTGAAGGGTATTAAAAACCGATTTGTTGGTTCCCTGTACCTGGTCGGAATTAAGTTGAACATTACAATTCAGTTCTTGAGCCTGAACAATTCCAACCAACAGTAAGAAGTTCAATATAAGCATCCAGTGTTTCATTTGAGTTTTCATTTATCAGTGAACAATATTCAATTAATTAAAGACTCTTTAAATTGGAAATTGTTTTTACAATTTCAGTTACAATATCTTTGGCAACCTCCTTCTTACTTTTCAAATCATATTGTATTTTTGAACCGGAACGATGAATGATACTAATTTTATTTGTATCGTACCCGAATCCTGCCTGAGCATCTTGCAAGGAATTTAGAACGATAAAATCGAAATTTTTACGTTCCATTTTTTTTACTGCGTTCACTTCTTCGTTGTTCGTCTCAAGAGCAAAACCGACCAGAAACTGTTTTCCATTTTTATTTTTGCCAACAGAAGCGGCAATATCCTGAGTAGGTTTCAATTCCAATACTAAATTTTCATTTTCTCGTTTCAATTTAAACGGAGCCACCTCCATCGGAGTAAAATCGGCTACAGCAGCACACAATATGGCACCATCCATTCGGTTGTAAAAAGTTGTAACTGCTTTATACATTTCGTCGGCCGTTTCCACATCGATGCGTGTTATGTTTTGATGAAGGGTTTTCATCTTCACTGGCCCGGTTATTAAACTTATTTCAGCTCCTTGCTTTGCACACTCTTCAGCCAATGCAAAACCCATTTTTCCGGTGGAATAATTACCTAAAAAACGTACAGGATCAATCTTTTCGTATGTGGGACCTGCTGTAATAAGAATTTTTTTACCAAGTAAGGTTTTTGGAGTGAAATAATCATCGAGAAAACGTACGATATTTTCGGGCTCTTCCATACGTCCTTTACCTTCCAACCCACTGGCCAGTTCACCAATAGCTGGTTCTATGATTTGATTACCATACTTTTTAAGCGTTTCCAGGTTGCGCCGGGTGGCGGGGTGGGCAAACATATCCAAATCCATGGCAGGAGCCACAAACACAGGACATTTAGCCGACAAATAAGTAGTAAGCAGTAAATTATCGGCCACACCAGAAGCCATTTTCCCGATGGTGTTGGCTGTAGCAGGTGCAATTATATAGGCATCTGCCCATAAACCTAAATCAACATGGCTGTTCCAGTTTCCGTTTGTAGGATCGAAAAAATCGACCAGGATAGGACTCTTAGCCAAAGTTGCCAGGGTAAGCGGAGTAATAAATTCCTTAGCCAAAGCTGTCATAATCACTTTCAATTCAGCGCCTTCCTTCACCAGTAAACGAATAAGTTGTGCCGATTTATAAGCAGCAATACTCCCTGTGACACCTAATATGATTTTTTTCCCTTGTAACATAATCTAAATTTACTATTTATCTATATACTTCCGATAGTTATCGGGATGATAGTTTGATGTTGAAAATAATGCTTCATGCATATTCAAATTATTAAATATAAAAATCCTCATAAAGAATTTGTTTACAAAAATACAAAAACGAATTGAACTGAGCACAAACAAAAAAAAGATAAAAGAATATAGCAACTCGTAAGTTCAATATTCTTTTATCTAAAAGGAGGAAATAAAATTAAAAAAATGACTTTATTTCAATTTATCTTTAATCGGATTGCGATAGTAAACTTTGTCTTCCAAAAATTCTTGTGTAGCGATAAGACCCGCACTTGGAAGTTTTTCATAGTAACGCGAAATTTCGATTTGCTCTCTGTTTTCGAAAATTTCTTCGATATTATCGGTATACGAAGCAAATTCCTGCAACTTTTTATCAAGCTCAGCTTTGATTTCCACGCTGATTTGATTCGCACGTTTACCAATAATCTTGACAGTTTCGTACACATTCCCGACACCTTCACTCATAGAGCTCATATCACGCGAAATGGTGTTCGTAGGAGCATTAATTTTTTTGTAGTCCATAATGTAAATTATTTTATTCTTTCACAATTTTTTTCGATTCATTAAAAATTTTATCAGCTTGTTTGCGGAATTTTCCACTTGGAAACTCATTGATAAAATTGTAATACTCATCTATCGCATTCCGATAGCGATCAGCTTTTCTGTCGGATACACTTTGCACTGCCTGCTCATATTTTGCCTGCAAAATAAGCATAGACAATTCTTCGCGATAAATAGTAGACGGATAATTCTTAAGTGCATTTTGGGAACAGATTACACACGATTCGTAATTATTGCCCATATAGTTTCCCAAGTTAAAATACAGCTTGGAATTGAGGTAAGCCTTGAAAGCCAACTTATTGGTCATCTCTTCAAGCAATTTGTTTGCCTCAGGAACGCGTTCGCTTTCGGGGTAAATGTCTATAAACTCTTGAAAAGCTCCAATAGCATTTCTGGTAGCTGCCTGATCCAGACGGGCGTCAGGAGAATCAAGGTAGTAACAATATCCTATCATAAACTTCGACTCTGTTACGTATTTACCTTTAGGATAGGTTTTTACGTATGTTTTATAATACTCGCTGGCTGTAAAATAGTCTTTCTGACCCATATAAGATCTGGCGATGTAGTTTAAAACAATTTCGGATCGTTCAGTACCTTTATAGTATGTTGCTACAGCATCAAATAAAGTTGTAGCACGCATAAAGTCACCTTTATCGAAATACTCAACAGCCTTGGTATATTTCAGTTCTGCATCGTCGCTTTTCAGTAATTTTTGATAATCACCACACGAAACAAGGAGCAAAACTACCGTTAATAGAAATAATGGATACTTTTTCATATTCAAATTTGGAGTGCAAAAATAGTTATTTTATCAGGAATAAAAAAATATAATAGTTCTATTTAACAAAAGAAGATATTTACCCTTCTTCTGTTGAATTTATTTGGTTAAGTATTTTTTGAAACCTTCGGTATAAATCACCTGATTTTTTCCGGCATCATCAACGTAAATCAAATAACAATCCATTTGTGGATTCCGCTTACAAATTTGCATGCTACTATCCACTCCCAAAACCATGAAGGCGGTAGCATATGCATCGGCCTGGATGCAGGTTGGAGCAACAACAGTTGCACTCAGCAAATTATGAACCACCGGATAACCGCTACGGGGATCGATGGTGTGTGCATATTTTTTTCCGCCTTTATAATAAAACTGACGATAATTACCGGATGTTGTTAATGCAATGTCGCTAATGGAGACAATGGTTTGTAATTCGTTGGTTAAACTGGTAGAGTCATCAATTGGTTTATCGATACCGATTCGCCATTTATCACCTTTTTCATTAACTCCTTTACAAACTATTTCACCACCAATTTCTATCATGTAATTTTTGCATCCATTATCTTCCAACAGTTTAGCAATAATATCCGACGAATAACCTTGAGCAATTGCATTTGCATCGAGCATGATACGTGCATCATCCTTTACTAATTGATGATTCACCAGTTTTACTTTATGAAAGCCTATATAGGGTAATATTTCCGCCACATTCGGTCTTTTAGTTCTATCCTTGCTTCCTGAACCAAAACCCCAGGCATATACCAACGGTGCAACAGTGATATCAAAAGCACCATTCGTATTTTTGGAAACTTCCTGTGCTGCCTTAAACATTGTTTCAAAATAAACATCTGTTTTTACGGAATCACTATTCCGATTAATCTGAGAAATAACAGATTGAGGATTATAGGTAGAAAGGGACAAGTCGAACTCGTGTAAACGGTCCTCCATTTTTTTCTGCAAATCAAGGCTGTCCGGCTGCAAATAAGTTGCCGAGTAAAAAGTTCCCTGTATCTTACCTTCGTTGTGGATATATGGTACTTTTTCTACTGTAGACCGCTTGGCACATGAGGAAACCAAAACCGTCAGTACAGAAACAAGTACAATAATAATTTTATATTTCATTCTTAAATTTTTTATAACTAGCTTGTTGTAAGTCAAACAAAATTAATATAATAATGTCTTTCGATATTTTCAAACTAATTTACAATTCCGTATACACCTATTTGATGTCTCTTTGTCTTTGCTCTTTTGTCCAAGATCTTGTTTCTTCATTCCATAAATCAATCCAGCAAGTACTTTTATTAATCTGCAAACAAAAGTCTTTTTCCCCTAACAGCTTCATCAAACTGACCGTTATCATAAACCAGTTTTCCATTCACCCAGGTTTGCAAAACAGAAGCATCAAAACGGGTACCTTCGAAAGGTGACCAACCGCATTTATATAAAATATTTTCCTGACTAACTATCCACGAGCGGTTAGGATTGACTAACACTAAATCGGCATAATATCCCGGTCGGATATAACCGCGCTTTTCTATGCGAAAAAGTTCAGCAGGTGCATGGCTCATTTTTTCCACCACTTTTTCCAGACTAAAAACACCCTGTTTGGCTAACTGAAGCATAGCTACCAGCGAATGTTGTACGAGTGGACCACCCGAAGCAGCTTTCAGGCATGAACCTTCTTTTTCAGTTAATAAATGCGGTGCATGGTCGGTGGCCACAACATCAATCTTGTTATTGTTTACCGCATCGATCAATGCCAGTCGGTCGGATTCAGCTTTGATAGCCGGATTCCACTTGATACTATTTCCGTAACGGGCATAATCGGCATCGGAAAACCACAAATGATGTATACAAACCTCAGCCGTAATACGTTTCTCGCTCAATGGTGTTTCAGACGAAAACAAGTTCATTTCTTTAGCAGTAGACAAATGTAGAATGTGCAAACGGGCATTGTATTTGCTTGCCAATTCCACAGCCCGGGCAGATGATTTATAACAGGCTTCGGCATTCCGAATGATGGGATGATACTTCAAAGGGATATCTTCGCCAAGTAAATCGCGGTAATGTTGAATATTTTTTTGTATGGTTGGCTCATCTTCGCAATGAGTAGCAATCAACAAAGGTATTTCAGAAAAAATGCCGCTCAGTGTTTGGTCATTATCTACCAACATATTGCCGGTGGATGAACCCATAAATACTTTCACGCCACACACTTTGTGTGCATCTACTTTTTTTAACTCTTCCAGATTATCATTAGTGGCACCCATGTAAAACGAATAATTTGCCAACGATTTTTCGGATGCCAAATCATATTTTTGTTCTAAAGCATCAATGGTGGTAGCCTGAGGACGGGTATTGGGCATATCCATAAAGGAAGTCACCCCTCCTGCCACAGCGGCTTTGCTCTCTGTATATAAATCGCCTTTATGCGTTAAACCGGGATCGCGGAAATGAACCTGATCGTCGATAACACCGGGCAGGAGCAATAATCCGGTAGCATCATACTCGGTACAAGGCTCAGCAAGCACTATGTTTTGATCACCTTCAAAAACAGTACGAATATGGTCACCATCAAGCAATACAGAACCTATAAAAGTTCGTCCTTCGTTTACAATGGTGGCATTACGAATAATTTGCAACTTGCTCATAATTTTTCAATTAGGTTCAAAAATTCATGTTCATTCAACTTTCAACGAAAGAAACAGATTGTAAATATGAAATTTGAAATTATTTTTTCTTTTTAGGAAATTTGCGGAACCAACTGTTTATTTTCAATTGGATAACACCCATGAATGCCTCACCGAAAATACCACCGCTCATTTTAGAAGTTCCTAAAACACGATTAATAAAAATAATTGGTACTTCCTTCAGGGTAAACCCACATTCGTAAGCAGTGAATTTCATTTCAATCTGAAAAGCATAGCCTTTGAAACGGATTTTATCCAGTTCTATCGTTTCGAGCACTTCCCGGCGATAACATTTGAATCCTGCAGTGGTGTCAGCAATCTTCACTCCAAGTACGAAACGTACGTATTTTGACGCAAAATATGACATTAAGACGCGACCAATTGGCCAGTTTACTACATTCACACCGGTTACATAGCGCGAACCGATAGCTACATCGGCGCCCTGATTGGCACAGGCATCATGCAAAAGTGGTAAATCGTTTGGATTATGCGAGAAGTCGGCATCCATTTCGAAAATAAAATCGTAAGCATGTTCCAACGCCCATTTAAAACCTGCAATATAGGCTGTTCCCAGACCCAGTTTGCCTTTTCGCTCTATCATAAACAGGCGGGCAGGAAATTCTTCCTGCAAGGTTTTCACTATCGCAGCCGTACCATCTGGCGAACCATCTTCTATCACAAGAATATGAAAATCAAGAGGCTGACCAAAAACTGAACGAATAATATTCTCAATATTTTCTTTCTCGTTATAGGTTGGAATAATGACTAAATTGGATGGCATATATTATTTAGTTAATTGGGTAATTGGTTATTTTGTTAATTGGGTATAGAGTAATTTGTATTCATTGTTATGCAAACAGAATTTAATTACTATACGCTTTCAAATTTCGCTTACTTCCTTTATCTATTTTCCTATGCCTCTGCCTAAATCTTTGCCTAAAAAATATACAACTCGGATGGTGTTAGCCGATCCAGGGTAATTAATTGCACATCCGTTCCTACTATCAGCTGTTTTGTTTCCAAATGGTGCTGAATAGTGGTATAGGCAACCTCCGGAAGGTTATTTTCGCGGCTTAAATGACATAAGAAAATATGTTGTAAACGTTCGTTATAATTTTCTGCCAAAAAAAGTCCGCACTGGTCATTACTCAAATGTCCGGTTTCGGCTGCTATTCTGTTTTTCAAATGAAGGGGATACGGTCCGTTTAGCAACATTTGCTCGTCATAATTAGCTTCAAGTACCAAATAATCGGCCTGAATTATGTGGGCTGCTGCTTCTTCACCAACGAAACCTAAATCTGTAGCAAAGGTAAATCTTTTTTCTTTATATTCAACAGTATAACCCACATTATCTGTAGCATCGTGCGACACGGGAAAAGCTGTAACCTTAAAATCGCCCAATTGAACGGTTTCATGTTTTTCAATAAACTTCTTACTGGCAAACAATTTCTCGGTAACACTATAACTACGTTGAATGCCTTCGTGCACTTTGTGGGTAGAATAAATGGGTATATGATACTTTTCGCCTAAAACTCCTACCGTTTTTATATGGTCGGCATGATCGTGTGTGACAAAAATTGCCCAAATATTTTCTAAATCGAGACCAATACTTCGCAGACATCTTCGAATGGCGCGAACGCCAATGCCTGCATCAATCAATATCCCATTCGATGCATTTCCGATAAAATAGCAATTTCCACTGCTGCCACTTGCTAAACTTAGAAAACGCAATTTATCCATTATATTTATTTCTTTTGGATGGCAAATTTAACACTAAATACGGTAGATATAGTACAAATAAACGGAAATAACGTTAATCGGTTACAAATCAATTGCCAATACACTAAAATGCAAACAGATAGAAAGCAGGAATATTTGTTTGCCTTCACAGAAACAGACCAGCATATTAATCAAAAACGCTTTTAGCCGAAAATGGGAACCTAAAATGGTAGTTCTTTCATTTGACATGGGGCACATCAAGGAATAAAAAAGGCTCAGATGAAAAATTCATCTGAGCCTTTTTTTTATCGTAAATTGCAAAACTAATTATTCTGGTTTATTATTACCTGGTTTTGCTATGGCATCACGCATGGAAGTATCTGCTTCTATGTTTTTCATTTTATAATAATCCATAATACCTAAATTTCCGCTTCTGAAAGCTTCTGCCATGGCCAAAGGCACTTCGGCTTCGGCTTCAATTACTTTAGCACGCGATTCCTGCGATTTGGCTTTCATTTCCTGTTCCAAAGCCACAGCCATTGCACGACGTTCCTCGGCTTTAGCCTGAGCAATATTCTTATCTGCTTCAGCCTGATCCATTTGAAGTTGAGCACCAATGTTCTTGCCAATATCGATGTCGGCAATATCAATGGATAGGATTTCAAAGGCAGTACCTGCATCGAGTCCTTTTTTCAATACCAGTTTGGAAATTGAATCCGGATTTTCAAGTACACTTTTGTGCGATTCGGACGAACCGATAGACGATACTATACCCTCACCTACCCTGGCCAGAATAGTTTCTTCACCAGCACCACCAACCAATTGTTTGATGTTGGCACGAACAGTAACACGAGCCTTTGCGATTAACTGAATACCATCTTTTGCCACAGCAGTTACCGGCGGAGTATCAAGTACTTTCGGATTTACCGACATTTGTACAGCCTGAAACACATCACGTCCGGCTAAATCGATGGCTGTTGCCATTTTGAAGGATAAATCAATATTGGCTTTGGATGCCGATACCAATGCATGCACCACGCGTTCGATATGTCCACCTGCCAGGTAATGGGCTTCCAGTGCATCGCGTTTCACTTCGGTAATCAAATCGGCCTTGTGAGCTTCAATCATACACTGCACTATCGTATGAGGTGGTACTTTCCTGATACGCATAAGAAAAAGCTGTAGCAGGGGGATATCCACTCCCGATACCTTCGCCGAGACCCATAACAGGAACGGCACATAGTAAAAGAACATCAGTACTAGTATTCCTAATACTGCTAATCCGATAATTTCAATTCCGATCATACATTAAATTTTTATAGAGTTGATATTTAAACTTCATACAAGGATACTCGCTCTACCAGAATATTGGTATTTAGGACCTGAAGTACAACAATTTCTACTCCCGGGTCAATAAAATCATCATTTGTTTTGGCTTCAACCATATGTCCGTTGATTTTCACCTTTCCCATGGGTGCCAAACGTGATGCTGTAATTCCTTTGTCACCCACCTGAATTTCAATATCTTTCAGTGGGTCATTTTTCCCTTTGATGTCGGCGGTCAACGATAATTTATCCAACGCTTTGGATCGGATAAAAATCCAGATAGAGATGCCCATAAGAATAAGGCTGCCTGCCAGAGTCAAATGACCGGCTGAAAGGCCAATGTAGGTATAAGCATAATAAATGGATCCTCCTACGAAAAGAGTTCCTGCAATACCTGCCAACGATATGCCGGGTAAAAGAAATAATTCTATCAGAAAAAAAATAATGCCTACTAATAACAATACAACGACAATAGTAATTTCCATAGGGTTAATATTTTGGGTTAAAAGTACAAAAATAAATTGTATGTTACAATCTTTTTTGAATAAAATTTATTTCCTCATTTCTAACCTGTATCGTTTTAAATGAAATCAGATTCTGTTGTTCAGTTATCTTGGCTTCCAATTCAAGTATTTTTGGAGCTATGGTAGTACGAGCGTCCTCATTTACAGCATCTTCATACTGCCGACGTAAGGCCTCTAATTGCGTTCTCATACTTTTCAAATCAGATGAAAGCACTTTCAATTCATTCCAAAGTTTCAGGGCTTCTTTACTTTCAAACTGATTTATGCGTGTGTAGACTAAAGAATCATTAATGACAAATTCAATCTGATTAGCCTTTTCCTGCATTTGCTCTTTTGCAGTCCATGTAGTATCCACCTCAGCCTTGGAAGCTTTCCGGTAAATTTTCAGTTTAGCAGCACTTCGTAGCGAATCCTGATTTTCGGTACGTATAATCATTTTCTCCACGTTGGGCACAAAGGAATATATGATCACCTTTCCTGCCGGCTGATAGCGATCGGTAGCAAACCACCCTTTTTGATGTTGCTCATCTATGACCATCATATAATCGTTAAAAGGTGAATTATAGGGCATCCCTACATTTTCGGGAGTCAGAAAACCGGCTGTGGCGGGCATATAGCGTGTAATAAAAATATCGTACCCTCCTATAGAATTTTCACCATCAGAAGCAAAGTAGAGTGTAACGCCATCCAGTAACAGAAAGGGGAAATTCTCGTTTGCCGGTGAATTGACAGCCTCCGAAACGGAAACTGGCTTCGACCAGTCGTCCAACAATTTGATGGATGTAAAAATATCCATTTGTCCGTGAATAGAATCCGAGAAATATACCCGGTCCTGACGTTGGGTAGTATATTTTATTCTATCAACAACCTTATTTGCTTTAAGTTTCAACGGCTCCTGTGTGAGCGATCCAAGTTCGCTGCTGAACTTGTAAAAACGCAGAAAATCGTTTTTATTCACCACAACACTATCGACCACGGCAATATCATCTACCTTTTTCAGTAAATGTGCTGCATTTTCGACTTGTTTCACTTTTTGCTCACATTCACGCAGTCGGTCGTCGTTTTCTTTCAAAGTAGACATATAGCTCTGATATGCCTTGACCGACTCGTCGAATTGGTAAGTATTGAAGTACAAATCACCCAGATACAAATTTCGCAAAGGATATCTTTTCCCTGCCAGTTCAAAATGTTTTATAGCAGTTTCCATTTGTTTCAACTCATAACTGCAACGTGCGTACCTGAAATTATACAAAGCATTATTCGGACTTCGTTTCAATAAGCCTTCGTACACAGCCTGAGCTTTGGTATATTGTTTATTATTAAAAAACAATTCACCGTCAGAAGCCCGCTGTGCAAAAAGTGTAAACGTAAAAAAAACAGAAAGAAAAATCAACTTAAATTTCATCAAAACTTATTTAATTATAATATAAAAAATGTATTCCGGTATTCGAAGTTCGTGGTTTGAAGTTCGTGGTTTGAAAAACATACCTGAACTATACAACCTCCCGATAGCTATCGGAACAACTAATCAACTAACTAACTAACTAACTAACTAACTAACCAATCAACCAACTACAAAGAAGAAGCTTTGTCCAACACTCTTTTTGCTTCGTCATCGGCTTTGGTATTTAGTTCGGCTGCCTTTTTAGTAGCTTCGTCCACCATCTTTTTGGCTGCTTTTTCAGCAATTTTTTTAGCAAAAGGATTGGAAGCTTTGGCAACTACCTGATCGCCGCGAAGTTTAGCCTCACCAATCAGTTTATCGCCCGCTTTTTGTGCTTCTGCCCGTATACGGTCAGCCTGTTGCTGCGCATCTTTCAAGGCATTTTCCTTCCGCTTATTCGCTTCATCTGATATTTTTGCTTTAGCAACATCCATCTGCTTACCAGCTTCTGCTTTAACTTTGTTTTTAGTACCGGACAACAAGTCATTCAACATGCTCTTCATATCAACGCTCACTTTTGGTTTGGAAAATGTACCGCCAATCTTTACATTTACTGTTGAAAAGTCACCCAGATTCAGTTTCGCCGGCAACTGCACCTGACCGGCATAAGCTATAGTCTGATCGAGACCCGTGGCACCGCCCAGATTCATTTTTACATCGCCCACATTAAATTTAAAGGGCTTGGTAAAGACTTTTCCTTCTTTTATTTCAAACAACAATTTCAAATCTTTGATAGTCGTTGAGGCAAGATCCTTCATTTTCAAATTCGAAGCCAAAGCAGTAAGTGCCGGGACATCGGTCAGCCCCACCGATTGAGTAGAGAAAGTACCATTACCAACTACCGAAGCCAAATCGGGCATCATATCACTTTTCAACAAGGAATTGAATGACAGCTTGGTGGAGAATTTTCCTGTTGCTTTGTTGAAAATCGGTGCAAACTTTTGAACAGTTTCCACCTGTTTAAAGACTTCTTTAAACACGACCTCATTTATAGCCAGGTCCATATTCACAACCGGTTTTTTGGGGTCACTGGTGCTGTAGAAACCGTTTATCAACATATTTCCGCCAAAAGCCTGAACACTCATATTTTGGAATTTCATCACGCCATCAGCCACTTTCAGTACTCCTTTGGCATTGGTAAAATTCATTTTATCATATACCAGTTCTTTAAAACCGGCTTGCATGGTAAAATCTATATTTTTAGGTATCTCAAATACTGTGGTTGGAGCTGTACCTGCAGTAGTCGTTGTGGTTTTTGCAGCTGCAGCAGGTTTAGCGCTGTCCTCTGTCATAAAATCACTTACATTAAAATAGTTGGATTGCAGGTTCATCTGACCTTTCAGTGTTCTGTTATGCAAGGCATAAGGCACAAAATTTTCCAGTTTACCGGTTGCAGAAAGATCATTACGTCCGATTTTCATTTGCAAAGTGGTCAGATCCACATAGCGGTTATTAAAAATCATATTGGCTTTACTGATGGAAATATCCTGGGGCAAGGAGTTCATTTTTGCCAGCATATTTGTAATATTCAGTTTACCGCCGAATTTGAATTTTTCATATTGATTGGTTTCATAATACGACATACGACCAGCCACATCGAGGTTAATATCCAGCAATCCGTTCAGTTTAGTAGTTGCATCCAATGGATAAACTTCTTTAATCATGCCCAAATCAATTTTCCCGACTGCTTTCATCGCAATTTCAGGATCGGACATAGGATAAGCAACGCGCATTTGTGCTGTGAATGGATTTTTGCCCATCAGAAACGAAAAACGTGAAATATCGATAACCGTTTTGTCTAACGAACCTCCTGGATTTAAAACACGTGCAGCAATATTTATATCCTGAAGCGATTTGGGTAAGCCCGGATACTGAAACCAACCCTTGACTGCGGCCAGTTTCAAATCAAAAGCCGGATAATCTTCTCCAACCATTTTACCTTTCATAAAACCGCTTAAACTAACATCTCCACCGGCCTTAACACCTTCGAAAGAAGTGGAATAAATGGCAGGAATCATCGACAGAATAGCTTTGAAATCTACTTTTTCAGCATTTAGTTTCAAATCCATGTCCCATCCATCATCCAGACCTTTAACCCAACCGGTCAATGAAAACGGAATGGCATTGATGCGTGACGAATTTTCACTCAATTTGAACAACATAGCATTTAGATTGGCATTAATATCAACATTCAGTTCAATGTTTGCTTTAGAAAGATATTCCACATCGCTCATCCAGAAGTTAAGCGTATCGATAGTGGTGTTGGTTTTCAGCATAGAACTGTCAGCTGTCAAATCACCTGAAGTCCGGTGTTTTAGGTTATGGATTTCAGCCTTCATACTGTCCAATTCGTCAAAGTATGTAATATCGGCATTATCGATAACAAAATCGTGTAATTTCAAATTGAAACTCATGGCAGACGTATCAGGTTGCTCTATTTTGGTAGAATCCACTTTCATGATGTCCCAGTTCGTTTTTCCATCGGGCAGAACGTGAGCAAACACACGCGAGTTGTTGAATTGAAGTTTTTGAATTTCGTATCCTGTATCCGAAAATAAACTTTTCAGATTCAATACCAATTCTACATCCTCGCTAAACAAGAGTGTATCTTTTTCAAAGGCACCTACACCTACAATTCTCAGATTTTCAAACTTCACGGATGCATTGGGAAAATGGCGGATAAAACTCATGTTCAAACCGTCGAAATCCACTTTGGCATTCATCATCCCGTTCACTTGATCTTTCGCCAGGGTAGTAATTTTTCCCTGAAAAGCGAAGGGCAGAATCAGTAAAGCGGCAAATATCACCGCAAAAACAGAAAGACTTATTAGAAGTCCTTTTTTTACTTTTTTATTCATGGTTGTAGGATTGATTTTATGTTTTACCATCAGAAATGTAACATTAACAGTTATTCAAATATTTTCGGAATGAACAAAAATACAACTATTTAACGGATTACAGGAGATATTGTTTGAAAAAAACGTTTTTTTTCGGATTTCAAAAATAAAATAACTAAGTTTGCAAAAAACAATCCGAATGAAAATTCTTCTCGTTACTCCACCGCTGACACAACTCAATACACCCTATCCGGCCACCTGCCATTTAATGGGGTTTTTACGTTCCAAAGGACTTGAAGCGGATCAAATGGATTTGAGCATAGAACTTATTCAGGCTTTATTTACCAGAGCTAAACTCGAAGAAATTTTTCAGATGGCTGCTTCACACACCCATCTATCCAAACAAAATAAAATAACACTTCAGCAAAGCAATTTTTTCCTGCGCACCATAGAACCCGTTATGCGTTTTTTGGGCGGTAAAGACAGTAGCCTGGCGCAACGTTTCAGCGAACTGGACTTTTGGCCTCAAAGCAAACGTTTCCCTTCCGACGAGGATCTGGAATGGGCTTTCGGGCTGCTTGGCAACCACGACCGCGCCACTCACCTGTGTACCCTGTTTTTGAAAGACCTCTGCGATTTTATCCAGCAAACAACTGACGCTCATTTCGAACTGATACGTTATGCCGAATCGCTTTGTTTGCGTCTGCCCGAATTCGACCCCTTGCAGGCTGAACTGCAAAAACCGCATTCGCTGATTGACAAACTCATGCTGGATATTTTCGAAAAAAGGGTAAACGAATGCAAACCGGATATGGTGTGCTTCAGCATTCCTTTCCCGGGAAATTTGTACAGCGGATTGCGCTGTGCCCAATGGCTACGGGATAAACATCCAACCATAAAAATCGCCCTGGGTGGCGGCTATGTGAATACCGAATTGCGAAGCCTGAGCGATCCCACCATTTTCGACTATACGGATTATATACTTTACGACGACGGAGAACTGCCGCTACTACGTCTGATTACCGGTGGCGAAATGATTCGGACCCTTTACCGTTCGGAAGAAGGCGAAATTGTTCGTGTAAACTTCAATAGCAAAGAGAATATGCCTTTTTCCGAAATCGGCACACCCGATTATGATGGTTTACTGCAAAACAACTACATAAACCTGATAGAACTGACCAACCCCATGCACGCGCTTTGGAGCAACGGCCGCTGGAACAAGATGATGCTGGCGCATGGTTGTTACTGGGGTAAATGTACTTTCTGCGATGGTAGTCTGGACTATATTCACCGCTTCGAACAGGCTCCCATTGGGCTCATTGTTGACCGCATGGAAACCATCATGCAACAAACCGGCCAATCGGGGTTTCATTTTGTGGACGAGGCAGCCCCTCCTGCCCTCCTTCGAAAACTGGCGGAAGAAATTATGCGACGCAAACTGACTGTGAGTTACTGGACCAACGTGCGCTTCGAAAAATCTTTTTCGCCCGAACTTTGTTATTTGATGGCACAATCGGGTTGCATTGCTATTTCTGGCGGATTGGAAGTGGCATCGCCGCGCATACTGCAATTGATTAACAAGGGGATTACCATAGAAACAGCCCGCGAAAGCATGAAAAACTTTGCCGATGCAGGAATCATGACTCATGCTTACCTGATGTACGGTTTCCCCACAGAAACGGCACAGGAAACCATCGATTCATTGGAAGTAGTACGCGGTTTATTCGAAGAAGGATACATTCAATCGGCATTCTGGCACCGTTACGCCATGACTATGCACAGTCCTTCCGGACTACATCCCGAATGCGTGGGAGCCAAACATATACCAATTGAAACGTCACCGTTTGCCAACAACGAGATACCCTTTAGCACTCCACACGAAATTGACCTGGAATACTACGGTAAAGGATTGAATCTGGCCACCTACAATTATATGCAGGGAGCGGGATATGATAAAAAGGTGAAAGATTGGTTTTAACTAATTTGGAACCACAATTGGCACAATAGAATATCAAAATATTTTTAATTAGTTTACTGAATTTCAGCCAGTATTCTTTTTGATTGATATACAACAATAAAAAAACATGGCACACGAACAACATACTCACAATCATCCTCACGAGGATGTAAAAAACATCAAAATAGCATTCTTTCTGAATGTAGGTTTTACCCTGCTTGAAATTGCAGGCGGGTTCTTCACCAATAGTATTGCCATCCTCTCGGATGCTGTACACGATCTGGGTGACAGCCTTTCGCTGGGGTTGGCGTGGTATTTCCAAAAACGGGCCAGAAAGGGAAGCGATAAGTTTTATTCCTACGGGTATAAACGTTTTGCACTCATGGGGGCCATTATCAATTCCATCGTGCTGGTAGTAGGAAGCATTTTCATACTTTCAGCAGCCATTCCCCGCCTGTTTAATCCACAACATTCGAATGCAGAAGGGATGTTCTTACTGGCAATAGCGGGTGTGCTGGTGAACGGTGCTGCTGTTTTCCGTCTCAGGAAAGGAAATTCCATCAACGAAAAAGTAGTGTCGTTGCATATGCTCGAAGATGTGATGGGCTGGGCTGCCATCCTGGTGGGTTCGGTTATCATGTATTTCTTTGATGTACCCATCATCGACCCCATCATGTCTGTGGGTATAGCCATTTTTGTGCTGTACAACGTATACAAAAACGTCAGTCAGAGTCTGCATATCATTTTGCAGGGCATCCCCGACGAAGTGGATATTACGGATATTTCCGATCAGCTCAATCTCTCAGCTGATATTGAAAATATCCACGACCTTCATATTTGGTCCATCGATGGGAACTACAACGTACTCACCGTGCATGTGGTGCTGAACAAGGTTTTAACCATGGGTAAATTAGCCGAAATGAAAGCCGAAATCCGCACTTCCCTCGAAGAAAAAGGTATTCAGCATGCAACCATCGAATTTGAAACTGCCGACGAAAGGTGCGAGTTTGAAAAATGTTGTGAGTAGATATTGGTTGATTGGTTAATTGGTTGATTAGGATCGAAAAATATAGTTCCACTCTTTGCGCGGAGTGCGATACTATGCTTATTCCCTTGCAACTTTGTGAGATTGGGAATCAAAATGCCAGAACTCCATTGAGAAATGAGTAAATAATCTATTTTTTTTTATTCGTTGGTACTAATTTAGCACAAAATTGTTTCCATTTAACGAAACCAACACTTATCTTTGCATTGAAAAAAAATGAAGAGATGGATAACCTTTTTGAGATCCTTTTTTTAGACGAAGCTTTTGATTTTTTAAGCAAACTGGATAAAAAGCATTACGAAAAAATACTTTTTAATATTCGGAAAGCTCAAACAACTCATGACCCTGAGCTGTTCAAAAAGCTTAAAGATGATATATGGGAAATTCGAACACTTTATCAGGGCATACAGTATCGTTTGCTTTCTTTTTGGGATAAAACAAACAATGCAAATATATTAGTCATTTCAACCCACGGTTTTATCAAAAAACGTAGTAAGGTTCCCGGGAAAGAAATTCAAAAAGCTAATCAATTACGAACCAGGTATTTCGAAGAAAAACTATAAAAAGACAGATCAATGAAAACACACACCTTAGATCAGGTACAGGATAAACTGATTGGAAAAATGGGCACCCCCGACCGTGATCAATTTGAATATGAACTTCAAATGAATTTGATTGGGAAAGCAATAAAAGAAACACGACTCGAACGGAATTTAACACAGGAAGAATTGGGCAAACTGATAGGCGTGCAAAAATCTCAAATCTCCAGGTTGGAAAGCAATGCAAGCAATGCTACCATCGAAACGTTGATGAAAGTATTTGCAGCTTTAAAAGCGAAAATAAGCTTACATGTGGAATTACCCAATCTGAACATGAGCGTTGAGAAATAAAATACTTTGTTATTTATAAAAACCTTAAACCTGACACCCTCCGTGTTGGGTTTTTCTTTTTTCCCTCCCAAAATGATTTTACTAAACAATTACATTTATTTGCTTTAATATATGGCTGTTAAAAAATAGTTAGTATATTTGTTGTTGAAATGCTTAAAATTTTAATTAGCCCAATCAACTAAAAGCAGTCTATCACCACAAGTGGTGATTGTGGGGAAATTTTATGGATAAATAAAGACCATATATCCTGATTTTTTAGACGTAAAATAATTATACGTTAATCTGAACCAGTCATTATTAAAAGTCACCGATTCGCTTAATTTGTACTAATCCGTTATTAGATACAAATTAATATATGTAAGCTAAAAAAGTAATTGTATCAGACAGGAAATCATGAGAAAATTTGCAACTTTTATTTCAATTATTGGCCATCCCTTATTGACAATTCCACTCTTCATTCTGATTGTCATGTTTGGATTTAACTCTATTCAAAAAGCAGCTCTCATTTCGTTTTTGATCATTGGATGTATCTTCATTCCGGTAATATTGTGGGCATATATAAAATCGAAGAATGGCAGCTATACCAATTTTGATGTATCTGACAGAACTCAGCGAAAATCAATGTTTACCTTTGCTGTTCCTTTATTGTTGATCGTAACTGTGATTTTGTTTGCCACTCATCAATCCATAAATCTTTGTATCAGCGTTTTATTCGCCCTTATATTACTGATTATTTCACAAATAACTAACCTCTATATAAAAAGCTCATTGCATGTTTCCCTAAATGTGTATCTTTCTACATTGATTTTTACGTTAAGTTACGGGGGAGGAATTGCTTTTTTATTATTTACGGGATTAATCAGTTGGTCGAGAGTAATGCTTGGCCGACATACAATTAAAGAAGTTTTTGCTGGTGCAGTAATTGGTACAGCAATAAGCTTGACCATGCTGAAATTTTTAAGTTAGGCTGTTTAGGCTCATTCAGGCAAGTTTATTGACCGCAGACGCCCGAATAATCAGGTGTAAAATACATAAAAATATAGAAAATCAAAATATGATTGAAAACAACGACATAAAAAATCAACTTTTCGGGCAGCTGGAAAAGCTTTTGATCAGGCAGGATGACTTTTCTCAAGATATCAATGAATTGCGTAATGAAATTAATTTATTGAAATACTGGCAAGATCAGGAAAGTGTTGAAGGAAAAAGAAGTAGAACAGATAAACTAAATTTAGGTCTGGATTCCCTCCTAAAAAAGCAGGCTGACTTATCGAAAGAGATCAATGAATTGCGCTTTGAAATTAACAAGTTAACGAATTTATTGAGCAAAGAACAGATTATTACGGAACAACCTGCCTCAGCACAAGGTGATAAATCGGTGGAGATAACAGAGAATCTTTCAGCTTCAGAGAATCAACAAACAGAAAAGGAATATACTCCCACAATACAGGAATCATCCAGGTTCAGCCTACCCGACAAATCGGATATCGAAAAGTTTATAGGCGAAAATCTTATCAATAAAATTGGCATAGCCATTACCATTATCGGGGTTGCCATTGGAGCTAAGTATTCGATAGAACATGGTTGGATTAGTCCTCTGACCCGTATTATCTTTGGCTATTTAGTCGGGTTGGGATTACTTGGATTTGGAATAAAACTAAAGAAAGATTATGAAAGTTACAGCGCTGTACTGGTAAGTGGTGCCATTGCCATCATGTATTTTATTACCTATGCAGCCTATGATTTTTATGGCTTGGTTCCTCAGGTCTTAGCGTTCGGATTAATGTTCGTATTTACGGCATTCACGGTGCTGGCAGCTATTAATTACAACAAGCAGCTTATTGCACACATTGGACTGGTAGGTGCTTATGCTGTACCGTTTATTTTGAGTGAGAATTCGGGCAAAGTGGCTGTACTGTTCAGTTATATCTCTATCATTAATATTGGCATTCTCATCATCGCCATCAAAAAATACTGGAAACCACTCTATTATTCCTCCTTTGTAATTAGCTGGCTGATTTATGCCGGTTGGTTTGTCTCACGCTACAGTGTGACTAATCATTTTTCTCTTTCACTCACTTTTCTAACCATTTTCTTTTTCACTTTTTACCTCATCTTCCTAATTTACAAACTGATTCGGAAAGAATTGTTTGAGTTGGGCGACATACTCTTATTACTTGCCAACTCCTTTATTTTCTTTGGATTTGGGTATGCTATTTTAGATTCACAGCCAACTGGCACGCAACTGCTGGGATTGTTTGCTTTGTGCAATGCTTTGATCCATTTTATAGTGAGTGTAATAATATACAAGCAAAAACTTGCCGATAGAAATATATTCTTTTTAATAGCCGGATTGGTGTTAGTATTTATCACCATTACCATACCCATTCAATTGGATGGAAACTGGGTAACACTTTTGTGGACTGGCGAAGCTGCATTGCTTTTTTGGGTTGGAAGAACTAAAAAAGTACCTTTTTACGAAAAAGCTTCGTACCCGCTTATGCTTATTGCCTTTGCCAGTCTGCTTATGGATTGGTTGTCATTTTACAACGCATATGATGATATATTGGTTACACCCATTTTCAATATCAATTTTCTATCGTCAACCTTGTTCATTGCCACCTTTGCGTTTATCAATTATCTGAATAACAAGGAAAAGAAAGATGTATCCTGGTTTAAAAATAACAGAACAAACTCCTTTTTTGCTTTTGCCATTCCGGGTATTCTATTAGTGGCACTTTATTTTTCTTTCAGAATGGAAATATCTAGTTTTTGGGACCAGCTATATCAGAGTTCAAAAGTGGATGTGAAAAATTCAGTGCAGGGATATAACGATTTGTATTTTAATATGGATCTGACCTGGTTTAAATCCATTTGGCTGATAAACTACTCATTGCTATTTTTCTCCCTGCTTACATTTGTCAACATCCTAAAAATCAAAAACAGAAATCTCGGCATTATAAACCTCGTGCTAAATGTTTGTTTTGTCGTTGTGTTTCTTACGCAAGGTCTATTCATCCTCGGCAATTTAAAAGAAAGCTATTTACTCAACACACTTTCCGAATATTATCAACACAGTAGTTTAAATATTGGACTTCGATACATTTCCTACACTTTTGTAGCGCTACTGTTTTTCTCCATTTACCGCTATATTGAGCAAGAATTCCTTCAGTTACCACACCTGAAAGTGGCATTCGATGCACTTCTTTCAGTTTCCATATTGTGGGTGGCAAGCAGCGAGATGATAACCTGGTTGGATTTAATGCATTTCTCCGGTACATTTAAACTGGGGCTAAGCATACTTTGGGGAATTTATGCGTTATTGCTTATCGTAATCGGTATCTGGAAAAAGAAGAAGCATTTACGCATAGGCGCAATTGGACTCTTTGCAATAACGCTGGTAAAACTATTCCTTTATGACATATCGGAGCTTAACACCATTGCAAAAACCATCGTTTTTGTTTCATTGGGGCTATTGTTGCTGATAATTTCGTTTCTTTACAATAAATACAAGTTTATAATCAGCAACAATAATGAAGATTAAATTTAAACTCGCTTTTTTGCTTCTTTGGTCCTATTCCTTTTCATTTGGACAAATGAATGAATATAATTACAAAAGAGTATTAACCGGAATAAAAGATGAATGGCATAATATAGTTCTGCCTAACGAAATATTTGGGAAGGTGAAACAAGACCTTTCAGACATTCGGGTTTTTGGTATTACTAAAGATAACGACACCATTGAAGTGCCGTATATTCTCAGGCTTGCAACAGAAAAAATATCAGAAAAAGAAATTTCGTTCAATCTGATTAATCAGTCAAAAAACGGGAATGGGTATTATTATACCTTAGAAATGGACAAGCTAAGCAGTGTAAACGAAATACGGCTGGATTTTAAGCAGGAAAATTTTGACTGGAGTATAGCTATTGAAGGGAGTCAGAACCAAAATGAATGGTTTTCAATAGTTGATAACTACAGGATTCTTTCGATAAAAAATTCTCTCACCGATTTTAAATTTACCAGGGTAAACTTCCCAAATGCCAGTTATCGTTATTTCAGGTTACATATAAAAAGCAACAAGCCACCCGAATTGCTTTCGACAAAAGTGATTTTAACAAAGAACGCGGCAGGAAAGTATCTGAATTACAGCATAAATTCCACCAAAGTCGTCGAAGACAAGGAAAACAAACAAACTGTGCTGGAGATAAATTTGCAGGCCGATGTTCCTGTCAGCTATCTGAAAATTGTGGTTAAAAACAAATATGATTACTACAGACCCGTTACTATTGAATATTTGACCGACAGTACCAAGGTTCCGGCCGGATGGATTTACAACTACAACTCCCTGAGTGGAGGCACACTAAATTCACTTGAGACAAATGAGTTTAAATTCAACAGCACCACGCTGAAAAGAATTAAAGTTATCATCGAAAATCAGGATAATGCGGCCCTGGAAATTAAATCGGTAACAGTAAAGGGTTATGAACATCAATTAATAGCACGATTTGATGGTCCGGCAACTTATTTTCTGACCTATGCCAATAAAAATGCCTCTAAGCCTGCTTATGATATCGACCGTTTTACCGACAATATCCCAACTACATTCACAGCATTGAAAGTTGGGAACGAACAACTCATTGATAAAAAAGCTATTCAGAAAGAAGAACCATTATTTAAAAGTAAAACCTGGTTGTGGGTAATCCTCACGAGCATCATCCTTTTACTCGGGTGGTTTTCCATCAAAATGATCAGGCAAAAATAATTTTTCAAACCAGGTGTTGGGACGTTCTCAATGTTTATAAACTGTTCAATCAAAACTCGAAGATTTTTGCAAAATAGTTTTTTTATATCATATGTTGTTGTAGTTTTCCGGGTTGTGAAGTTCGGACTGTTTTCTTGAAGTTAAATCTTTCATTTCAATGAAAAATATTAATTAATTCGAATTAAGGGTTGAACCCTATTAAAAATAATGCTGATTATCAGCAAAATAAGTATTAAATTATTTTCATATATCATTAGAAATCAGTATCTTAGAAGAATATTTACCACAATTAAATTCTAATCTATGATTCCTACTGATAAGAAAATTAAGCTTGTTAAAATATATCTTTATGTCTGCGATCACTTTGATAACGAATGGAAATATCTTTGTGAACGTTTTAGTAAT